>Ga0209539_1000364_pt1 | contig 26959 bp, 25 predicted proteins | sample BarGraNGADG00312_2_FD_184499 | JGI IMG/M metagenome (GOLD analysis project Ga0209539, IMG submission 184499) | Arctic peat soil microbial communities from Barrow, Alaska - Barrow Graham LP Ref core NGADG0011-312 (SPAdes) (version 2) | ecosystem: Environmental > Terrestrial > Soil > Wetlands >...
GGGCACCTCGATGAGGCCGCCGTTCACGACCTTGCCGGTGAGGCTGAAGATCTTGGTGCCCTTGCTCGTGGCCGTGCCCTTGGCGGCGAAGGCCTCGGCGCCGTGGTTCACGATCCACGGCACGTTGACGTAGCTCTCCACGTTGTTGAGGTTCGTGGGTTGGCCCCAGAGGCCGTGCGCGACCGTGCGGATGTGCTTGCCGCGCGGCATGCCGCGGTGGCCCTCGATGGATGCCGTGAGGGCCGTCGACTCGCCGCAGACGAAGGCGCCGGCGCCCTGGTTGATGCGGATATCAAAGCTGAAGCCGGCACCGAGGATGTCGTCGCCGAGCAGGTTGCGCTCGCGCGCTTGCTCCAAGGCGTGCCGCAGGCGTGCCACGGCGAAGGGGTACTCGTGGCGTACGTACACGTAGCCCTCCACCGGGCCGTTGCCGGCGCCGATGGCGAAGGCGGCGATGATCATGCCCTCGATGACGCTGTGCGGATTGCCCTCGAGCACCGAACGGTCCATGAACGCGCCCGGGTCGCCTTCGTCGCCGTTGCAGATCACGTAGTGCTTCTCGCCGGGGTTGGCGCGGCAGAAGCGCCACTTCTTGCCGGTGGGGAAGCCGGCGCCGCCGCGGCCGCGCAGGCCGCTCTTCTCGACTTCGTCGATCACGGCCTCCGGGTCGGCGGCGTTCAGCACCTTGGCCAGGGCCGTGTAGCCGCCGTGGTTCAGGTAGTCGTCCAGAGAGAACGGGTCGATCTTGCCGTTGAGGGCCAGGACGATGCGCTCCTGCAGCGAGTAGAACGCGATGTCCTTCTCGTGCGCGAGCGCCTCACCGGTCTGCGGGTCCTTGTAGAGCAGCCGCTCGACGATGCCGTCGCCGACCACGCTCGTCGCGATGATCTCCTCGATGTCCTTGGGCTTGAGACGCGGATAGAAGAGGCCCTGCGGGCGGACGACCATGATGGGGCCTACCTCACAGAAGCCGTGGCAACCGGTCTCTATGACGGCGACCTTGTCGGTGAGGCCGCGCTCGGCAAGCGACCTCTCCACGGCCTTGCGCAGCGCCACACGCCCAGAGGCGTGGCAGGCGGTGCCGGCGCAGATGCGGATCTCGGTCTTCTCGTCATCGGCGAGGTAGGCGCTCTGGTCGGCTTTCGTCTTGAGCGCCTTGTCGATCTTCGTGAGCTTGGCGGCGGGGCTCATGCTCCCACCTCCTGCTTGCGCAGCTTGCGTACGAGCTTGCGCGCCTCGTTGGGGCCCACGCGACCAAAGGTCTCGTCATCGCCGAGGCGCACGACGGGGGCGAGGGCACAGGCGCCGACGCAGTTCACGGTCTGGAGGGTGAAGAGGCCGTCGGAAGTGGTGGCTCCCACCGCGATCTCGAGCTCCTGGCTGAGCGCCTCCACCACGAGCGGCGCGCCGGCCACGTGGCAGGCTGTGCCCATGCAGACGTCGATCACGTGCTTGCCGACGGGCAGCAGGCGGAACTGGCTGTAGAAGCTGGCCACGCCGAAGATGCGCGAGAACGGCAGATTCATCTCTTCGGCGATGTCTTCGAGCGCCACGCGCGGCAGGTAGCCGAAGGCCTCCTGCGTGGCGTGGAAGGCCTCGACGAGACCGGAGCCGTCGCGGATCTTGGCCACCACCGGGTCGAAGAGCTTCATGTCGATCTCGGGCACAAAGCCGGCCGACTTCTCGCCCATGACGCACGCCGCCCCGGCCCCGCAGCTCTCGCCGGGCAGCGAAGCCAGCGCGGCGGCGCGCTCGGCCGCGACGTCGAACGGGAGCTCCTCGAACTCGGGGCAGTAGTCGATCTCGATGCAGTCCACCGGGCAGACACGCTCGCACAGGGTGCACGAGTAGCAGCGGTAGCTGCCATCCTTGGCCTTCACGAGGTCGAAGAGGCCGACCCCTTTGCTCTTGTCGACCAGCTCGCGGCGCTCGAAGTCGATGCCCTTGAGCACCTCGTAGAGGGCGGAGCCCTCGGGCTCGGCCTGCCGTCTTCCGTTGCCGCTGCGTCCGTTGTTCTTAGTCATGCCGGCCACCTCAGTCCTTGCGCAGGTTGAGATAGCGGCGCTCGGTGGAGGTCCGCTTCTTGCTCTGCGCTGCCTTCTGGAGCACGGCGAACGCCTGCTCAATGTTGTCGGGGAAGATGTCGCGCCCGCCGAGGCCGTAGAGGAACGGCAGGATCTGCGGCTGCGGGTCGCTGTCGTAGAGCGCGGCCCGGACCTCGAGGAACACGGGACCGCCCTGGGCGCCGCAAGAGTCGGCGCGGTCCATCACGCCGACGACCTTGACGTGTTCGAGGGCCTTGGCGTAGGCGGTGTGCGGGAACGGCCGGAAGGCGCGCACGCGCACCATGCCGGCCTTGACGCCCCGGGCGCGCAGCTTGTCGACGGTCGTGCGCGTCGTGCCGGCAGTGGAGCCGACCACGACGATGGCGATCTCGGCGTCGTCGAGACGGTACGGGTCGAGCAGGCCGTATTGGCGGCCGCTGATCTCGGCATACTCGTCGGCGACGTCCTGGATCACCGTAAGGGCGTGGTCCATGGCGCGGTTCTGCGCCACCTTGTGCTCGAAGAACCAGCCGTGCAGGCCGTCGAACGGGCCGACGGTCACCGGGTGCTTGGTGTCGAGGATCGGGTTGATGGCCCGGTACGGGCCGATGAACTTCTGGACCTGCTCTTTGGTCAGCATCTGCAGCGGGCCGACGGCGCCGCTGATGACGTAACCGTCGTACATCTGCATGGTCGGCGTGCGCACGTCCATGTGCTCGGCGATGCGGATGGCCTGGATGCAGTTGTCGTAGGCCTCCTGGTGGTTCTCGCCGTAGAGCTGGATCCAGCCGGTGTCGCGGCCGCCCATGGTGTCGCTGTGGTCGCAGTGGATGTTGATGGGGCCGCTGAGGGCGCGGTTGACGGTGGTCATGACGATCGGCAGCCGGTAGCTCGCGGCCACGTAGAGGACCTCCCACATGAGGGCGAAGCCCTGGGAAGAGGTCGCGGTCATGGTCCGCGCGCCGCCGGCCGCCGAGCCGATCACGGCGCTCATCGCCGAATGCTCGCTCTCGACGGCGACAAACTCAGTGCCGACCTTGCCGTCGGCTACCATTTGGGCATAGATCTGAACGATCTCGGTCGCGGGGGTGATCGGGTAGGCACACACCACGTCGGGGTCGATCTGACCCATCGCTTCGGCGACCGCCTCGTTCCCGGTGACCGCCAGGATCTCACTGTCGGTGGTGGCCACGACTCACTCCTTCCCGTCGTTCTTCATGGTGATGGCGTCCGTCGGGCACTCCTTGGCGCAGATGCCGCAGCCTTTGCAGTGCTCGAGGTCGATGCCCACGGCTTTGCCGTCCTCGACGAGGATCGAAGCGTCGGGGCAGTAGAAGTAGCACAGCATGCAGCCGTCGCACGTCTCCACGTCGATGATCGGCACCAGCGTGCGCCACCCGCCGGTCTCGTAGTACATGGAGTTGCCCGCCTCGATGATCGTGGCGCCGAGTTCGTGCCGATCGGGGCCCCACGAGTCAACGTCGCTGATGTCCCACTTCGGCTTCTTCGCGGCGGCCTTCTTGGCGCGCGGCTTCTTCAGAGGGGCCGGCTTCTTGGCGCCGGCCTTCTTGTCTACGGTCATTCGGCCTGGACCTCCTCATAGCTGCGCGTGATGGCGTTGATGTTGCCTTCCACGACCTTGGGTGGGAACTTCTTGCCGAAGTCCACGCGCAGGAACTCGACGACTTCGTCGATGGGGAAGAGCCCGGTGATGCGCGTGAGGGCGCCTACCATCGGCGTGTTGGGGATGGGGCGGCGGATCGTCTCGGTGGCGATGCGGGTGGCGGCGATGGTGAACAGGCGGCCGCCTTTGAGTCCATAGTGCCTGCGCAGCTCGGCCGGCGACATCTCGCTGTTGACCAGCACGACGGCGTCGGACGGGGCGCCCTTGGTGACGTCGATGATCGCCAGCAGCGACGGGTCGAGGACGACGACGATCTGCGGGTGCTCGATCCCGGCGTAGATCTGGATGGGGTCGTCGCTGACGCGCGTGAAGGCGACGATCGGGGCCCCGGAGCGCTCGGGCCCGTACTCGGGGAAGGCCTGGAAGTACTTGCCCTGGCCCAGCGCCAGCTCGGCGACCATCTTGGCCGCGGTCACGGCGCCCTGGCCGCCGCGGGCGTGCCAGCGGATCTCGGTGAGGCCTCCCGGTGCCTCGACCTTCTTCTTGGTGCCACTTCTAGTTGCCATGGTCACTCCTCTCCGCGCCGCAGGCTGCGACGCCCCGCTAGGGCGCGGCCCAGCGTGAGCTCGTCCGCATACTCGAGGTCGCCGCCCACCGGCAGGCCGCTGGCCAGACGGGTCACGCGCACCTGCTGCGGCAGCATGTCGGCGACGTACATGGCCGTCGCCTCACCGGTCATGGTGGGGTTGGTCGCCAAGATGACCTCCTCAACGTCGCCGTCGACGCGCGACAGCAACTCCGCGATGCGCAGGTCGTCGGGTTCCACGCCGTCCAGCGGGCTCAAAGCCCCGCCCAGGACGTGGTAGAGGCCGCGGAACTCCCGCGTGCGCTCGATGGTCACGATGTCGAAGGGTTGCTCGACCACGCAGAGCACGCGCGGGTCGCGGCGCGTGTCGGCGCACACGGTGCAGAGCTCGCCCTCGGCGAGGTTGAAGCAGCGGCTGCAGAAGCCGATCTTCTCCTTGACCTCGGTGATGGCCGCCGCCAACGGAAGGATCTCGTCCGGCCTCAGCTTGAGCATGTGGAAGGTGAGCCGTTGAGCGGTGCGTGGACCGATCCCCGGGAGCTTGGCCAGCTCCGTGACCAGGCGCTCAACGGAAGGTGAATACACTTGCACGCTCCTAGTGACAATGTGAATACTGATGCACTCTTGTCGTCGCGTCTGCACAATCCCGGAACGGCCGGGCGCGCAAATGCTGATTGTACTCGCTGAACCGCTCGCGTGGCAATCCGACGGGGTGACGAAGTGACCTCACGGCGTTGCGCCATTTCGTCACCCGCGGGAGCCGGGAGATGCGGCGCGGACGAACGCACCGTTCGGCCGACATCCGCAGGAAGCAGGATTGCAAGAGTCCTGTATGCAGGATCCTATCCGCTCATCACGCGGCCGCCAGGTGCCGCGCCGGCGTGCGCGCCGCAGGCGCCGGCGCGGTCGAGGACGCTCAGAACATCCCGGGGATGTTGGGGAGGTCGAGCCCGCCGGTAGCGCCGCCAAGCTTCGTCGAGGCCAGATCCTGGGCGGCGCGCAGAGCCTCGTTGGTGGCGGCCACCACCAGGTCCTGCAGCATCTCGACGTCGTCGGGATCCACCGCCTCGGGCTTGATATGCACCTCTTTGATCTCCAGCGCCCCCGTGGTGATCACGGTGACCATGCCGCCGCCGGCGCTCGCCTCGACGGTCTCGACGGCGAGCTCCTCCTGAGCCTGCGCCATCTTGCGCTGCATCTCCTGGACCTGCTTCATCATCTTGTTGTACTGAGGGTTCGACACGAGAGCTTCTCCTTAGGAGTCGTCGGGCATCTCCTCGGCATCGAAGGTGCCTTTCGCCTGCTTGATGAGTGCGGTGTAGTCGAGGGTCATCGCCGTGGGCGCGGCGGGTTCGGCAGCGGCGTTCCCCGCTGCCGCGGCGCCGGCGGCGAGCACGAAGTCGGGTTCGAGTGGATGCCCGAGAGCGCTTTCGACGGCGCTCGCCAGCAGCTCCGCGTTGCCCGGCTCGCAGGCGCGTGTAAGGGCGAAGTTCGAGGGGATGGTCACCGTGAGGCGCTCCCCGTCCAACTCGCTGGGGCGCGCGTCGCGCAGCATGGCGTACAGGCTCACGCTGCTGCTCTGGACGCGCTGGAGGATGAGCTCCCAGGCGCGCTTGACGCGCTCCAGGGTGAGCTCGGCCGGCGGGGTCTCGGCCGCCGGCGGGATCTCGGCGGCGGCCGGCGCTGCGGCCGCCTTGCCGTCGCCCGCGGGCTCGGTGGCGGGAGTCGCCGGCGCCGCGGGAGCGGCGTGTGCCGTGGCGGGCTTTCGCTCGCCGCCGCCATCCGCCACGACGGACTTGGCGGCCGGTCCGGCCGGCCGCGCCGCCGGCGCCGAGGCCGCGGGCACGGGCGTCGCCGTGCCGGCTTCAAGGCGCCGGAGGCGCTCCTCGAGGGCGGCCGCCGAGTGGTCGAGCTGTGGGCGCGTGACCTTGACCAGCGCCAGCTCCAGCTGCAGGCGTGCGTCCAGCCCGTCGCGGATCTCGCGCTGCGCCTCCCCCAACGTCTCGATGAGATGCACGACCTCGCGCGGGTGGAGATTGTTGGCTTGCGGGACCAGGCGCTCGAGGAGCTGGTCGTCGAGCTCGACCGTCTGACCAAGGGTGCGCAGGGCGGCCTCGTCACGGGCCGACTCTTCGAGGTGCTGGAGCAGGAACAGCTGGCGCAGATGGCGCAACAGGTCGCGGATGAACTGGGCGTAGTCCACACCGTCGCCGGCGAGCCGCTGCACGAACTGCAGTGCCTCGGCGGTGCGCCGTTCCGTGACGATGTCGGTGATCTCGAAGAGGAGGTCGGCGTCGGTGACGCCGAGGGCGTCGAGCACGTCGACCGGGCGGATCGCGCCCTCGGAGTACGTGACGAGCTTGTCCAACGTACCGATGGCGTCGCGGAACCCGCCCTGCGAATGACGTGCGATCTCGAGCAGGGCGGCGTCCTGGATCTCGATGCGCGGTCCGCCGCGCTCGTCGTCGGGGCGCGCGTTCTCGCGTTCGACGATGCTGCCCAGGAGGTGTGCTATGTCGCGCACCTGCGGGCGCCGGAAGTCGAAGCGCTGGCAGCGCGAGATGATCGTCTCGGGGATCTTGTGCGGCTCGGTGGTGGCGAGCACGAAGACGACGTTGTTCGGCGGCTCTTCAAGGGTCTTGAGCAAAGCGTTGAAGGCCTCGCGGGTGAGCATGTGGACCTCGTCGATGATGTAGACCTTGAAGCGGCCGTCTACCGGCGCGAAGGCGATCTTGTCGCGCAGGTCGCGGACATCGTCGATGCTGCGGTTGGAGGCGGCGTCCATCTCGACGACGTCGAGCGAGACGCCGCCGGCGATGCCCACACAGTGACGGCAGACGCCGCAGGGCGCGGCCGTCGGCTCCGTCACCGGGGCTTCGTCGGTGCCGACGCAGTTGAGCGTCTTGGCGAGGATGCGCGCGGTGCTGGTCTTGCCGGTGCCGCGCGGCCCGGCGAACACGTAAGCGTGTGCCACCGAGCCGGTCTCGACGGCATTGCGGAGCGTACGCGCGACGTGGTCCTGGCCGACCAGCTCGGCGAACGTTTGCGGACGGTATTCGCGGTACAGGGAGCGCTTCATCGGATGGCTAGTGTACCCCGCTGAGAGGTGGGAAAGAAGCAGTCGCGCACCCGCCGTCGAAGCGCGTTCTCCGAGCGTCCTCGCCGGGCGCAAGCTCGGGTCAGGCGACCCCACGGCACATGGAATGGCCTGCTTACCGCTGCTTCCTCCCGGACCTGACGGGGTTCGCAGGGTTCCATTGCGTAGGACCCGACCTTCAACGCCGCGCGCCGGCTGACAGCCTCGCGGAACGGCCCCTCGGGCGGGAATTCAGCCCCGCTGTAGCGGATTGCGGGTACAGGGCACCGCTGGCTCCCCGCCTAGCGCGACCGGTCTTGGATGGTACGCCGGGGCGACGGGAGAAGCAAACGAGCCCGGCGCCGAAGATCTGCTCTTGCCGGCCGGCGCCGGCGGCCTGCCGCCGCCGCGGGAAGTTGCAAACCCGCCCCCGGCGGCTACGCTGCAAGGGTGAGATCGAAGAAGTACCTGCTCGCGGCGCTCGTCGTGGGCGTGGTCGCGGCGCTCGTGGTGATCGGCATCACTCCGCTCGGGGCGCCGCGCCCCGCGCCGGCCCAGAGCGCGGCCACCGGGTTCTCGGCGGGCCGCGCCATGGTCGTCCTGCGCCAGATCGCCGCCGCGCCGCGGCCGATCGGCTCGCGCCAGGCGGCGGCGGTCCGCCGGACCATCGTGGAGCGGCTCCGGGCGCTCGGCCTGGCGCCGCACGTACAGCGCGCGGACGTCGTGTCGGCGGAGAACGGCCGCGTGGCGGGCACCGTGCGCAACGTGGTCGCGCGCCTGCCGGGCGCTGTGCCGTCGCGCAGCGTCCTGCTGGTCTGCCACTACGATTCCGTCCCCGTCGCCCCCGGCGCCGCCGACGATGGCAGCGGCGTGGCCACCCTGCTCGAGACGGCGCGGGCGCTCGCCGCCGGCCCGCGCCCGCGCAACGATGTGGTGTTCCTCTTCACCGACGGGGAGGAGCGCGGGCTGCTCGGCGCCCGGGCCTTCCTGCGCGACGATCCCTCGGCCTACGGCGTCGGGGTCGTGCTCAACTTCGACAGCCCGGGCTCGTCGTCGCCGGCGCTCATGTACCAGACGAGCGGCGGCAACGGGCGACTGGTGAGCGAGCTGCTGCGCGCCGCGCCGCATCCGTACACCTCGTCCCTCATGTACGAGGTCTCGCGGCGCGTGCCCGTGGAGAGTGACTTCCAGCCGTTCATCGCCGCCGGCGTGCCCGGCATGAGCTTCGGCGCCCTCGACGGCCCCGCACGCGACCACACCGGCTACGATTCGCTCGCCGTCTTCGACCCGGCGAGCCTCCAGCACGAGGGTGAGACGGCGCTCGCTCTGGCACGTCGCTTCGGCGCCGTGGACCTGTGGGACCTGCACCGGCCCGACCTCGTCTCCTTCGACACCGTGGGCAGCGTGGCCGTGTCGTACGGGCGGGGCTGGGTGTTACCCTTCGTCGGGCTGGAGGCGGCGCTGTTCTTGGCGGCCGTGGCCGTCGCCGCGCGCCGCCGCCTGCTCACGCTGCGGGGCCTCACCCTGTCGGTGCTCGGCACCGCGGCGGCGCTGGCCGTCGCCCTGCTCCTGACGGCCGTCGCCTGGGGCATGTACCGGACCGCGTATGAGCAGCGCACCTGGAGCGAGACCGGCGTCGTGATCAGCGACCTGTACCGGGTCGGCCTGGTCCTGCTCTGCGCCGCGGTGATCGTGGCCGCCTACTTCCTGCTGCTGCGCGGTCTGCGGCCCTGGGACCTCGCCGCGGTCGCGCTCGCCTGGTGGCTTGGTCTGGCCGTGGCCGTGGGCCTGACGGTGCCCGGCGCGAGCTACCTTCTGACATGGCCCCTGGCCGGCGCCAGCCTGGGTCTGCTGGGCGCCGCGCTTCTCGGCGACCGGGCCCTGAGCGGCTACGCCGGCGTCGCGGTCACCATGGCCGGCGCGGTGCCCGGCCTCGTGCTCATGAGCTCGTCGACGTGGCTGCTGCTCATGTCGGCGGGACTCAAGGACGTGATCACGGTGCTCGCCGTCTGGCTCACGGCCGGCGTGCTCGTACTGCCGCTCGAGATCGTGCGCCGCGGGTTCCGTTGGTGGGCGCCGGCCGGACTCGCCGTGGGGGGCGCGGTGGTGCTCATGCTGGTCGGCTCCACGGTCGCGTTCGACGTCGAGCACCCGCGCTTCACCAGCATCTACTACCGGCAGGGCGAGCGCGGCGCCGCGGCGTGGCAGACGGTCGACCGCGTCGACGGCTGGACGAAGCAGTTCCTGCCCGACAGACCGCGCGACGTCTTCGGCTCCGGCTACTTCCCGGAGATGGGCGTGCGCACCACGGTCGCACAGGCGGCGCCTCCGCTGCACCTCCCGCCGCCGGTGCTGCGCGTCGTCTCCGACGCGACCGTGGGCGACACGCGCACTGTGACCCTTCGCCTACGCTCCCGGCGCGACGCGGCGGTGCTCAGCCTTCTCGTCCAGTCGGTGGTGGGGCAGCTCTCGGCCAGCGTCGACGGCCGGCCGCTGTGGGGCTGGGACACGACGATCCTGAACGCCACCAATGTGCGCTGGGCCTTCGACTACTACACGCCCCCGGCGAGGGGCATCGTCGTGACCCTGCGGTTCGCGGCCGGTCCGGCCGTGCTCCTGCGCGCCGTGGACTACACCTACGGCATGCCGGACGAGCTTGCCGGCCGCTACGAGCCGCGGCCGTCCGGGATGCTGCCCGGCCGTCTCGGCGACGGCACGCTGACCGAGACGGCCCTCCGGCTGCCGGGGACGCCCGGCGCGACGGGAGCGCCGGCGTTCTAGAGCCGCAGCACCAGCTTGCGCACGTCCGGCTCGTCGCCCGGGCGCACGTCGAAGCCGAGGTTCTCGGCGAAGCGCGTCATGCCCGGGTTGGCGGCCAGCACGTCGCCGTTGATCTCGCGCACGTGCCGGTCTCGGGCCGCCTGGATGAGCGCCTCCATGAGCTTGCTGCCGACACCCTTGCGCTGGTACTCGTCGCGCACCACGATGGCGAACTCGCCCTCTTCGGCGTTGGCCGTCTCGATGGTGAGCCGGGCGACGCCGATCATCGCCTTCTTCTTCTTCTTCCTGCCCTTGCTTTCGCGGATGGCGACCAGGGCGATCTCGCGGTCGTAGTCGATGTGGCAGTAGCGCACCAGCACCGACTTGGTCACCTCAGGCACGGGGCCGAAGAAGCGGTACCCAGCGGTGACTGGCGAGAACGACGCGATCATCTCGCTCCACAGCGGCTCGTCCTCGGGCTTGATGGCGCGGATGTGCACCTTCTCGCCGTCGACGGGCACGTCCCAGAGGTACTTGCTCGGGTACATCGAGATCATCAGGTGCGAGCCGGGGAGGGCGATCTTGCGCACGTCCTTGGGCTCGATGACGATGCGCGCGTCAAGGGCGCAGATGCCGTCGGGCCTCACCTGCAGCGGGTTGATGTCCATCTCGAGGATCTCAGGGAAGTCGACCAGCAGGTAGCTCACCTTGACCATCGCCTGCTCCAGCGCGGTCATGTCCACGGGCTCCTTGCCGCGGTAGCCTTCGAGGAGCTGCGACACCTTGGTGCTCTGGATCATCGAGCGCGCCAGCGCCTGGTTGAGCGGCGGAAAGTCGACGGCGACGTCACGGTACAGCTCGACGCCGGTGCCGCCCATGCCGAACATGAGGGCGGGGCCGAAGGTGGGGTCCTTCTTGGAGCCGACGATGACCTCGTACCCGCCGCGGCTCATGGCCTGCACGGCCACGCCGATGATCTTCGCTTCCGGCGCCGTCAGATGGACGTGCTTGGTGATCTTGTTGAACTGTTTTGCGGCCTCGGGGGCGGAGTGCACGTTGAGGGCGATGCCGCCAACGTCGCTCTTGTGCGTTATGTCGTGGCTCAGGATCTTGATCGCCACGGGAAAGCCGATCTCCTCCGCCGCCTTGGCGCACTCTTCGGCCGAGGTCGCGACCATCGTCTTGACCGCGGGGATCTGGTAGGCGTCGAGCACGTTCTTGGCCTCGGGCTCGCTGAGGATGGAGCGGCCGTCGCGGGCCACCTCGATGAACATCTTCTTGACCGTGTCGCGGTCGGGCTCGAAGTCGGGGAGGATGTCGGCCGGCGTCTCGTAGAGGTTGGCCAGGTTGCGCGTGTACTGGTACATGTACATGTAGGCGCGCACCGCATCCTCGGGCGTGTTGAACGTGGGCACGTGGGCGGTGCGGAAGATGTTGATGCCCTCGGCCACCCTGATCTCGCCCATGAACGAGGTGAGCAGAGGCTTGAGCGGGTGGGTGTGCGCGACCTCCACCAGAGCCTGCGCCGTGGCCGTGGGGTCGCTCATCGCCTGTGGCGTGAGGATGGCGACCACGCCGTCGCAGTTGGGGTCGTCCATGAGCGCCTGCGCGGCCGCGGCGTAGCGCTCCGCGTCGGCGTCGCCGGCCACGTCCACGGGGTTGCCGCGGGCGCCGAAGGCGGGCAGGAGGGCCTTGAGCTTCTCATCGGTCTCGGGGGTGAGCTCGGCGAGCTCGCCGCCGAGGTCCAGCAAACGGTCGCTGGCCATCACGCCCGGGCCGCCGGCGTTGGTGACGATGCCGAGGCGGGGCCCGCGCGGGCTCGAGACGCGGCTCAGAGCCTCGCTGGCGTCGAACAGGTCCTCGATCTCGTCGACGCGGACCACGCCGGCGCGGCGGAAGACCGCGCTGTAGAGCGTGTCGTCCCCGGCGATGGCGCCGGTGTGGCTGGCGGCCGCAAGCGCACTACGCGTCGTGCGGCCGCTCTTCACGACGATGATCGGCTTGCTCTTGGCGAAGTGCCGCGCCGCGCTCATGAACTTGCGCGCGTCGGTGATCGACTCGATGTAGAGGATGATGCTGCTCGTGTGCGGGTCGGCGCCGAAGTAGTCGATGAGGTCGCCGAAATCCACATCGGCCATGGATCCGACGCTGACGAAGGCGCTGAACCCGACCTGGTTGGCGGCCGCCCAGTCGAGGATGGCGACGCCCAGGGCGCCGGACTGGCTGAAGAAGGCCACGCGGCCCCCCGGCGGGATCACGTGGGCGAAGGTCACGTTGAGGTTCATCGCCGGGCGGATGTAGCCCAGGCAGTTGGGGCCGACGATGCGCACGCCGTAGCTTTCGGCAATCGAGAACACCTCTTCCTCGAGCCGCTTGCCCTCCTTGCCAATCTCCTTGAAACCGGAGGACACGATGACGGCGCCCGCCACGCCCGCCTCGCCACACTCCCGCATCGTCGCGGGCACGGCCTTGGCCGGCACGGCGATGACCGCGAGGTCGATCTTGCGCGGCACCTGGCTGACACTTGCGTATGCCTGAATGCCCTGCACCGACTGCGCCGAGTCGTTCACCGGGTAGACGATGCCCTCGTACTCGGCGCCGATGAGGTTCCGCAGCAGGATGTACCCGACCGACCCCTTCTTGTTGCTGGCGCCGACCACGGCGATGCTCTTGGGGTCGAACAGCTTGTCGAGATTGCGTGTGCTCATGACTCTCGTCCCGTCTCTCGCGGTTGTTCCACTTCGCCGTGGGAACTGCGTCCACGACAGGCCAGCGTGGCGGCCCGAGGTGTGCCCGCGCGCGAGCGCCGGGCCTCGGCAGAGATTCCGCCCAGCACAAAACTGAGTCTGGCGCGGAACTCCACGTGTACTCTACGCTGTCACCGGCCCGGGTTCCTCCCGAATTCCCGGGGAATGCGCGCCCAAGCGGCGGCGCGGTGGCCAAGACCGGCGCCAAAGTGACCATCGTGGTCTCCACAGGCCCCACGCCGACGCCGAGCGCCAGTCCGTGAGGCGCTCGCCCGAAGCCACCTGGGGCGAGCGCGTACCGTACGCAGAAAGGGCGGGTGACCCTGCGGCCGCTCGCCCTTTCGAGCGTACGTCTTGGTGAGACCGCCTGACTACTGGCGGTTCACCTTGAGGTCCTCGACGACGGCCGGGTCGGCCAGCGTGGAGGTGTCGCCCAGGTTGTCCGTCTCGCCCTCGGCGATCTTGCGCAGGATGCGGCGCATGATCTTGCCGGAGCGGGTCTTGGGCAGACCGGGGGCGAACTGCATCTTGTCGGGCGTGGCGATGGGACCCACGACCTTGCGCACGTGCACGGCGAGTTCCCTCTTGAGGTTGTCGCTGGGCTCGACGCCGTCGTTCAGCGTCACGTACGTGTAGATGCCGGTTCCCTTGATGGCGTGCGGGTAGCCGACCACGGCGGCCTCGGCGACGGCCGGGTGGCTCACCAGAGCGCCTTCGACATCGGAGGTGCCGATGCGGTGGCCGGAGACGTTGAGCACGTCGTCGATGCGGCCCTTGAGCCAGTGGTCGCCGTCCTTGTCGATGGCGCAGCCGTCACCGGTGATGAAGACGCCCTTGAACATCGAGAAGTACACTTCCTTGAAGCGCTTGCCCTCGACGTCTCCCCAGGTGCCGCGGATCATGCCGGGCCACGGGGCCGTGATGACGAGATGGCCGTTCTCGCCGACATCGGCAGGAGTGCCGTCGTCTTTGAGCACCTGGGTCTGCACGCCGAAGAACGGGCGGCCGGCCGAAGCGGGCTTGAGGGGCGTGGCGCCGGGGAACGGCACGATCATGAGGCCGCCGGTCTCGGTCTGCCACCACGTGTCGAGCAGCGGGCAGCGGCCCTTGCCGACCTTGTCGTAGTACCACTTCCAGCTGTTGGCGTCGATCGGCTCGCCGACCGAGCCCATCACACGCAGCGTGGGCATCTCGTGCTTGTCGACCCACTCGTCGCCCTGGCCCATGAGGCTGCGGATGACGGTCGGGGCGGTGTAGATGATCGAGGCCTTGTGCTTCTCGACGACCTGCCAGTAGCGGTCCGGCTCCGGATAGGTGGGCAGACCCTCGAAGAGGACGCTGGTGGCGCCGGCGGCGAGGGGACCGTACACGATGTAGCTGTGACCGGTGATCCAGCCGATGTCGGCGGTGCAGAAGTGGATGTCCTCGTCGTGGCAGTCGAAGGTGAACTTGAACGTGTCGTGCGCGAAGAGGAGGTAGCCACCGGTGCTGTGGAGCACGCCCTTGGGCGTCCCCGTGGAGCCGGAGGTGTAGAGGATGAAGAGCGGATGCTCGGCGTCGACCGGCTCCGGCGGGCAGTCGGTGGTGATGTCGGCGGCCGCCATCTCTTCGTGGAACCAGACGTCGCGGCCCTCGGTCATGGGCACGTCGCCGTCGACGCGCTTCACGACGATGACCTTCCCGACCGTCGTCTCGCCGCTGATGGCAATATCGGCGTTGGTCTTGCTGGGGGTGTGCTTCTTGCCGCGCCAGCCCTTGTCGGCGCAGATGAGCACCTTGGCGCCGCAGTTTTCGATGCGCGACCTGAGGGCGTCGGCGCTGAAACCGCCGAACACCATCATGTGGATGGCGCCGATGCGCGCGCAGGCGAGCATGACGACCGGCAGCTCGGCGATCATCGGCATGTAGAGAGCGACGCGGTCGCCCTTCTTCACGCCGTGCTTCTTGAGCACGTTGGCGAACTTGCTGACCTCGTCGAGGAGCTCCTTGTAGGTGTACGTCTTCGTGTCACCCGGGTCGCCCTCGAAGATGATGGCGGCCTTGTCGCCCTTGCCGGCGGCGACGTGACGGTCCAGGCAGTTGTAACTGGCGTTGAGCTCGCCGCCCTGGAACCACTTGATGCTCGGGATCGGGTCAAAGCTCCACTCCAGGACCTTGTCCCACTTCTTCGTCCAGGCCAGCGCCTGCTCGGCGCGCTCGGCCCAGTAGCCTTCGGGGTCCTCCACAGAACGCTCGTAGGTGTCCTCGTACTCACCGAGGTTCTTGAAATACGCGTTCTTCGAGAACTCGGGCGACGGCGTGATCACGATCTGCTCGTCAGCCACCCTCTTCACCTCCTCTGAACCTTCCACCGGTTCCCTCGTTGGATAGATACTCTCGTGCCGTGCCCAGCTGGTGTGGCGTGGGGAACTCGTCCGCGACCGGCGGCTACCAGGAATTCGGCGCGGCGGGACCAGCCAGCGTGGTGTTCACAGTCGTCGCTCCAGTGCGCCCTTTGGTCCCGGACCATACGGGCTGGACGACGGCAACGTGCACCTCGCTCCTTGGGCTAGGCCAATCGATGACACTAGAGAGGAAAAGGGGGAAAAGCAAGCCTCGGGGACGAGTTTCATCGCGATGGATGAACGGACCTGCGCGGGGTGGCGGAAGCGGGCAGAGAGCATGTGCCGCGGGCCGGCGAGAACGGCGAGATGGTGGGCGATGTTGGGTTTGAACCAACGACCTCCCGCGTGTGAGGCGGGCGCTCTCCCGCTGAGCTAATCGCCCACGAACGCGGCCCCGACGTGCCTGCGGCACGCTCCGCGGGAGGCAGAGGATACCACAGCAGCAAGGGCGGGGAAAACGATGATATGGACGTGGAAGAACTGATCAAACGAGGGTATCGCGCCCTCGGTCTGGGAGCCGATGACGACGTGCTCGCCATGTTCGACCAGCTCGGCGGCGAGCCCGCGGACTGGGTGGCGTACAAGTTGGGCGACTTCGGTCGCCGCCACCCGGAGAGCGACGTCGTGGCCATGGAACTGTTCGGCGGCCTGCCGTCCCATTCGAGTTGATCGGCGTCGAGCCCCGCACCCGGACGATGAATCGGCGTCAGACGAGGCTGACGGTGACCGCGGTGACCGGCCACTCCCGCGCGCGCCCGCGCGGGCCGCGGGCATCCGCGGCTGAAGGCCGCGGCTAGACCAGCCCGCGCCTCTCGGCCAGGCCGCCGTCCTTCCAGTTCCACCACCTGGTGAGCTCAGGCTCGGGGCGCGTCTGGCCGGCGAAATACACGGAGCTGCGGAAGACGTAGAGCACGCAGCGGTCGACGTGGTGATCGACGCGTTCCTCCAGCCGGCGATAGAGCTCCTCCGGCTCGCGGCCGGCAAGGTCCGCGATCTTCTCGATGCCGAGCAGCCGCAGGTCGCGGGCCAGCGAAGGGCCCACGCCGGGGATCGTCTGCAGCTCGTCTGCCTGGTCTCGTAGCGCGCGCATCACAGTATGACTCTACCGCCGACGCCGGAAGGTGGGAAGGGCCGGGATGGATGGCCGAGGACCGGCCCGGCCGTGCGGTCGGCGGCCGGCCGGATTGGGGAGAGGCCGGATCAGGGAGAGGCCGGCGGCGCGGATCTGCCGGACCGCGTCGAGCGATATCGCCACGAAGGGCGCCGCCATGGCGCTGGCGAGCGCGCCGCCCAGGACCCCGCCGATCGTGGTCGCCAGCAGCACGCCGAGCGGGTGCAGCTTGAGCGTGGCCCCCAGCGGGAGCTGCTGGACCACGGTCTGGAAGACGCTGTTGGCGAGGATCACGATGAGCAGCATCCAGAGGCCGCCGGCGATGCCGCCGCCGGCGATCGCCAGCAGCACCGCGCCTACGCCGCCGCCGACCGCGCCGATGTAGGGGATGTACGAGGCGAAGAAGTTGACCAGCCCCAGCACCACGGCCAGTGGCGTGCCCAGGACCACGGCGCCGAGGCCGATGAACGCCGAGAACAGCAGGGTCGCGAACGAGCCGATGCCTTTGACGAGGAACGGCACGAAGCCCTCGAGCAGCCTCTGCCAGTTGTCCTTGAGCGACGTGGCGAGTCTGTCGAGGGGGCCGGAGATCTGCGATCCGGCGGCGCTACCCGACAGTCCATCGGGGGCACGCGTCGGGCCTCGAGCCAGTCGACCGCGGGGAAGCACACGGCGGCGACGAGGATCGCGAGCAACAGCGGGAGCGTGATGGTGCGCGTCGCCGCCAAGAGCCAGATCACCACGACCACCGAGATGGCCAAGCCCAGCCCGAGCCAGCTCGCGCGTCCGAGCCGCTCGAGCCAGACGGAGACGACCCATTGAGGCAGCTTCTGCGTGCGCGCAGACTATCAGGCGGGCGGCGGGTCTGCGGCGGGCAAAGCCCGTCGCGCCCGCGCCGCCCGCCCTCTCCTAGGCTTCGGCGCGCTCCTTGACCGCGCGAACCAACAGTTCGAATCCCTGCTGGGACGCCGTCATCACCCTGCCCACGAACGGAAGCAGGATGCCGGTCACGTCCTCGTGGGTCGCGAAGCGCGAACGCCCGCCCAGCGGATCGACGATCAGCGCATGGCGCCCGTCGAACAGGCCGGGGAGCTTGAACTCGCCCTTCCAGCGGACGAGGTGTCCCGGCTCGACGTCCAGCACGCGCGGCCGAAAGCTCACCGGCTTCATGCCCGGGGCCGCGATGGTGATGTCCAGGCGCTCGCCGGCGCGCAGCTCGCCTGCGGCGCGGACGATGAACGGGTTCCAGTCGGGGTAGCGTCCGAAGTCGCTGACGACCTGCCACACGCGCTCCGCGGGAGCGTTGATATCGACGGCTGCGTGAAGGGACTTCATCGGGCCTCCTCGGGTCATCCGCGAGCTAGCTCTACCCAGTTGGCGCCGCGGCGGCACATGGATGAGGCGCGCCGCTCTCTCAGATCGCGTGGCCGTATGAGTTGCTCGAGAGCCGCGCGCGCCGCCGTTTCCAGTCGGGCATGACGGTGGCCACCCGCCGCCAGAACCGCGGTCCGTGGTTCGGCTCGACCAGGTGGGCGAGCTCGTGTACGACGACGTAGTCGACGATCCCCGGTGGCTGGAGCACCAGCTCCCAGTGGAAGGTGACGACGCGCGTGCGCCCGTCGCAGACGCCCCAGCGGCGCGTGCCGAGATCGCGGATCGCGACGCCGGCGGGGGTCGCGGCCACGAGCGGCGCGTAGTGGGCGACGCGCGCGCCGATCCGCGCCAGTGCGCGCTCCGTGTACCAGCGCACGGCGGCGGCGCGCGCCTCGCCGTCCAGGCCGCGCGCGAGTTCGAAGCGGCCGCGGCGCAGGGCGACTGGCGCGCCGGGCGGCTCGCCGGCGTCGACGAGCACGAGCCGGTACGTGCGACCGAGGTACGGGAGCCGCTCGCCGTCCACGAAGCGGAGGCGCGGTGGGGGAGGGCCGAGCGCTTCGAACTCGGCGAGCTTGCGGTGCACCCACGGGAGCTTGGCGCGCACGGCGCTCTCGAGCTTGCGCGCCGGGACGCCCGCGGGCGCGAGCACACGTAGCTCGCCCTCGCGCGCCACGCTGACGCCGATCGTTCGCCGTCGCCGGCTCCAGCGGACGGCGAAGACCAGGTCGTCGACCTCGAGCGACTCGATGGGGGCACGCTTCAGCTTCACGCCGGGCATCCTAGCGCATCGGTGCCGGGGCCGAGTGGCCACGAGCGGGCGCGCAAGCCAGCTAGGAGGCGCCGCGCCGCCGCGCCGGTCGCCGTACGCCAGAAGGGCGGCCCCGATGGGACCGCCCTTCGGCGAACCAACAGATGTGGTACGGCGTCAGACCTTACGGACGTTGCTCGCCTGCATCTTGCCGTTCTGGCCTTGAGTGACGTCGAACGTGACCTTCTGGCCCTCGTCCAGGGTCTTGAACCCCTCGTCCTGGATCTCGCGGAAGTGAACGAAAAGATCGTCCCCATCCTCGCGCGAGATGAAGCCGTAGCCCTTGGCCGCGTTGAACCACTTGACGGTACCTTCTGCCATGTACAACACCCTTCTGTCCTGCGGGAAGTACAGAGGTACGTGACCAATTCGCCACTCAACCGCACAGGTAAAGACAACAAAGATGCGGGAGGTCAGCCCGCGAACACGAACGCCAATCCATGGCCCCGTAAATCTAGTATAGAGGAAATCAAGCGAAAAGTCCCGCCCCAGTTGTCGTTGGAGCCGACGTAGAGCCAGCGCGAGCGCGGATCCTCCTGGCCGCCGGCGCCTTCTAGGCCTTCTGCTCGGGCAGCACGCCGGCGGCGGTCAGGGCGCGGAGCGCCTCAGCCGCCGCCTCCTCGGGCGCGAGGTCCGGCGGCAGGTCGAAGTCGGCGTCCATGTCGCCGCCGTCGCCGCGCCCGACGACGACCACCTCGTGGGGCGCGGCCAGCGCCCGCAGCCGGTCGAGGTCGAAGCGGTCGACGTCGCCCAGCGAGGCGACGAGGATGACGCCGGCGTCGGTCATCGCCCAGGCGATCTCGCCCAGGCGGGCGAGCTGAGACTCGCGGGCGAGGACGTCCTTGTCGTCGCCGAGGTCGGTCGCGCTGAGGTAGTAGGAGTGGGCGCCGAGGTCGAAAAGGCGGCGCTCGAGCGACGCGGCGACCTCGTGGGCGTCGGCGGCGGATTCGCCGACGAACAAAACCGCCCTGCCGGCGTGACCGTAGCGGGCGGCGCGCTGCTCGTCGCTCACGGCGCCGCCTCCGAAACGCCGCTCGCCGTCGGCGCTCGCGGCCGCCTCCGGCAGCGCCTCGAGGGCGATGCCGCAGCCCGCGGTGTCGAAACCGCTGACGACGACGAAGCGCGAGGTGGGTTCGAGCACCTCGGCCGGGTCGAACGCCACCGGCCGCGTGGTCCTGAAGACGACCTCGGCGACGTCGTAACGCTCGACTTGCGCGGCGCCGGTCACCGACTGCAGCTCCTGCGAGTCGAGCACGCTGAGGACCGTCTCGAGCTCCACAGGCACGCGGGCGGCTCCCATGCGCAGCACGTAGCGCCGCCCGCGCACGAGCGGCGCCGTCGCCATCCAGAACACGTTGACGCGCAGCCGGGTGGCGATCAGCGGCTCCGGCTCGTCGGCGCGCACCATCAACTCGCCGGGCTTGGCGTACACCTGTGTGTCCAGCGTGAGGCCCGTCGCCTGATTGGCGTACGCTTCGTCCGGCCGGGGCCCGGAAAGAGCTTCGATCGTCTCGACCGTCGAGCGCTTGCCCGACGGGAGGAAGACGACGTCGTCGCCGGGCCTGATGCGGCCGGTCTCGACGGTGCCGACGAAGATGCGCCGGTCGTCGTCGGCGGCGGTGAACTTGTAGACGTCCTGGAGCGGCATGCGGAACGGCCGCTCGAGGTCGTCGTCGAGGCGCTTGAAACCCTCGACCTGCTCGAGCACCGTGGGGCCGTCGTACCACGGCGCCTCAATGGCGCGGGCGACGATGTTGGCGCCGTCGCGGGCGCTCACGGGGATGAAGCTGGTGGGCCGCACGCCCAGGCGGCCGAGGAAGTCCGTGTACTCGCGCGTGATCGCCTCGAAGGCCGCTTGGTCCCACTCGAGCAGGTCCATCTTGTTGACCAGTACCGCGATCTGGCGGATGCCGAGCATCGAGAGGATGTAGCCGTGGCGCTTGGAGTTCTCGCGCACGCCCTCGTGGGCGTCGATCACGAGCAGCGCGGCCTGGGCGCGCGAGGCGCCGGTGATCATGTTCTTGAGGAACTCCACGTGCCCCGGGGCGTCATGGATGATGTAGTGGCGATTGGGCGTGGTGAAGAAGCAGCGCGCCGTGTCGATGGTGATGCCCTGCGCCTGCTCGTTCTTGAGCGCGTCGAGCAGGAAGGCGTACTCGAAGGGCCGCGCGTTGATCTTGCACATCGCCTTGACCTGGTCGAGCTTGCCCTCGGGCAGCGACCCGGTGTCGGCCATGAGTCTGCCGATGACGGTGCTCTTGCCGTGGTCCACATGACCGACGGCGACGATGTCCAGGCGCTCGAGGTCGGCGGACATGACGGGCGCGTCGGGGGCCTGCGGGCTCACATGTACCCCCCGCGACGCAGCGACTCGAGGCCACCGCCGTCGTCCTTGTCCTGGGCGCGGCCGCTGCGCTCGGCGATGTTCGAGAACTTGCCGCTGCGCAGCTCCTCGATGATCTCGCTCACGTTCGTGGCGGTGGAGTCCACCGGGGTGGTGCACGGCCAGCAGCCCAGCGAGCGGCAGCGGATCCCTTCGCCGTTGTCGAAGTAGAGCGACGTGACGGGGATGTTCTCGCGCTCGATGTACTCCCACACATTGAGCTCCGTCCAGTCGAGCAGCGGGTGCACGCGCACGTGCGTGCCGGGCTCGAAGTCGGTCTTGAAGTAGCGCCAGAGCTCGGGCGGCTGATCGTCGACGTTCCAGTCGTTCTCCACGTCGCGCGGCGAGAAGTACCGCTCCTTGGAGCGCGAACCTTCTTCGTCGGCGCGCACGCCGACGATCACGCCGGTGTACGGGGAGAGGTCCTCGTCCTCGACCAGCTTGCCCAGGGTGTGGTCCATGCGCAGCCGCGGCCACTCGCCCGACAGGGTGTGCTTGAGCGCCATGGTCTTGAGGCTCCGGCAGCAGGCGATGCGGTCGACGTTGCCCTCGGGGAAGGTCTGCTTCTCCTTGAGCGCCTCGCGGTTCTGGCCCACGACGAGGTTGAGGCGCCACTCGAGCGCGAGCTTGTCGCGGTACTCGATCATCTCGGGCATCTTGTACGCGGTGTCGATGTGCACCAGCGGAATCGGCACGTGGCCGAAGAAGGCCTTGCGCGCCAGGTGCAACAGCACGGTGCTGTCCTTGCCGATCGACCACAGCATGCAGACGTTGCCGAGCGAGCGGTACGCCTCGCGCAGGATGTGGACGCTCTTGGCTTCGAGGGTCTCGAGCTGGTTCACGAGGCGGCTCCTCGGGGCCCGGTGCGGTGGTGCAGCCCGCACTCACGGTGCTCGGCGCTCTCCCACCACCAGCGCCCGGAGCGGGCGTCCTCGCCCTCCGGGACGGCGCGCGTACAGGGCGCGCAGCCGATGCTCGGGAAGCCGGCGTCGTGCAACCGGTTGTAGGGCACGTCGTGGGCGCGGACGTAGCTCCACACGCCCGCCTCGTCCCACGCCGCCAGCGGGTTGATCTTGACGAGGTCGGCGGCGTCGTCCCACTCGGCCACCGCGACCTTCTGGCGGGTCGCGCCCTGGCCGCTGCGCAGGCCGCAGATCCAGGCGTCGAGCTCGCGCTGCGCGCGTCGCAGCGGCCGCACCTTGCGGACCGCGCAGCAGCGCTTGCGCGCCTCGATGCTGTCGCGGAAGAGGTTCACGCCGTCGCGGTCGACCATCTCCTCGACCTCGCCGGCGACGGGGAAGTAGACGTGGATGGTGACGCCGTAGCGCTCCTTCGTGCGCGCGATGAGGTCGTAGGTCTCGGGATAGAGGCGGCCCGTGTCGAGGGTGAAGATCGGGATGTCGAGCTTGCCCTCGGCGATCATCGCCGTGAGCACCTGGTCTTCAAGGCCCAGGGAAGAGGCGAAGGCGACGCTGCCGGGGAAGCGCCGGGCGGCGTCGGCGAGCACGTCTTCGGGGCCGGCGCCCTCGAGCTCGGCGAGCAGGGCGGTCACGGTCTCCGGCTGCGGCATGGAGTCACTCCTGGTGTCGGGGGCGGCGGCATGGCGATGCAAATCCCTAACCGAACACATAATAGGTTTGCATACTACGACGAATCGCGCGACGGTGCAAGTCCACCTGGAGCGGCGGCGCGGTAGAGGCCGCGCCGCCTGGGAATCGGGGCGCCGCCGCGAGTCTACGACAGGTCGGTGCCGCCTCCGGCGCTGGGCGCGCTGACCCACGGCCCGCCCGCCGGCCAGTGCTGCGTGAACGCGGCGCCGCGCGCGGCGGCGAGGTAGGGCTCGGCGAGGAAGCGCCGCAGGGCGGCGACCACCTCGCTGAGTTTGGCGTCGGCCAGGCGCGTGCGCTTCAGAAACCCCTGCCACTGCGCGAGCTTCGTGGCATCGGCGGCGAACTCAGGTGTGAGGGCCGCGGGAAACCGCTCCGTGAGCGCGGTCCCACGCCGACCGAACGTTGCCCGCAGCGCGGTCACCAGCTCATCGCCTGAGAAGGAGAGCCGGATCGCCAGAGCGTCCACGTCATACAGGTCCTTCATGCGGCTGTTGAGCATGCCGTGCTCTGCCATGGCGTGGACCTTCTCGGCGATGACTGCCGCGGCTGGGTAGACCAGCAGTCTCGGCGCCGGAAAGTCGAGAAGGGTGGGGTAGTCCGCCATCGGCCCAGGCGTGGCGAGGGCGTCACCGAACCCGATGTCTATGCGCACCGGCAGGCGGGTCTTGCCCATCCGCCCATCGATGGTGATGTGCTTTCCCTGGTATGTCTGGCCGACGCGGATGTCGCTCACCCTCACGCTCGCTGGGTCGAAGATCACGCCATCGGGCTCCACGCTCACGGAGCACACATCAGCGAAGACGTGAGCCAGCCTCTCGGCGGAATCTTCGCCGAAGCCGAGCAGGTCGATGTCGCGCGTCGGCCGGTGTGGTTCGTCCTCCCACAGCGCGAACAGCAGAGCGCCTTTGAGCACGAACTGGTCGCGATGATCGGATACGGAGAGCCTGTAGAGGAAGCGTTCGAGGGCGAATCGCTCGAAGGCGCGGGCGATCTCCTGGCCCTTATGCTGCGCCTGGTTCTTGAGCCGCCGTGCGACCGACGCGGCCAGATCCACCGGCTCGCGGTCGGTCACAGGAGCGACTCGAGGTACGGCCGCATCACGTTGGTCATGCGGCAGGCCTCGGCATAACGCCAGAGCTCGTCCATGGTCGCGAGACGGCGTTGCCAGCACTCCCTCAGCGCCTCCAGAGCCACATCGAACCCCACCGTGCTTCGGTACTTGAAGCAGTCGACCACCGTCTTCGCGGGACCGAAGATCGCGACGTCGACACCCTCGATGGTGTGGCGTTCTACTCCCAGCACAAGCGTCGAGGCAGAGTACCGGATCACGCGCATGGCCGACCCGCTCTCGCGCGGAGCCCAGGCCTTGCTGCCGATGGCGATCCACACCTCCCACGGGAGTTGTGTGGTGAGCTCGTGGTAGCGAAGCGCGGAGAGGAGGCAGATGACGCCGTTGGGCACGCGCTTGGCTGCCTCGGCGAGCGCGTGGCCCTCGGTGTACTCCGCGTCGGAGGCTACGTAAACGCCACGGGCGACTCGGTCCACGAGCCCGCGTTCCATGAGCCGGCCGAGGAGGCGGGGTGAGAGGCCTGCGGCCGCCAGATCGCGCGGGCGCGTAGCGCCGGTGGCGCGCACGAGTGCGAACGCTTTGTCTGTGGCGGTGGTGGTCATCGCGCCTCCTCGTGTCCGATAACCTCCGGAGTTTCAAGTATGTACCGAGTTTTTCGGACAGTCCAGTGGGCTCTCGAGGTAGCGCAGTGGCTGGCCAGTCGGTCGAGGATGGAGAGAGGGAGATCGCTCGGGTGGTCCGCGCTCACAGGAGCGCCTCCAGGTATGGGCGCATCACGTTGGCCACGCGGCAGACTGCGGCGAGCCGCAGAAGCTCGTCGAGGTCGCGATTGCGGCGAGCGAGGTAGTCGCGCAGAGCCTCGATGGCTACGTCCACGCCGATCTTAGTGCGGTGTAAACGACGGTCGAAAAGGCGAACACCTGCGACCTGAGAAACGACGGTCGAAAAGGTCAACACCCCACCGCTCTCTGGTCTTGCTCGGACGCCCTCCTAGACTTCGGTCTGGAGGGTCGCCGAGCGAGAACAGGAGGAAGGAGTGTTCACCGACATGCAGGACTGGACCGACATCCGGCGCCAGGTGCTCGTGGAGGGCGCCTCACAGCGCTCGGTCTGCAGGCAGTACGGCATCGCCCACAAGACGCTGCAGAAGATCCTCGCCCACAGCGAGCCGCCCGGCTACCGCCAGCAGCTGCCGCGGCCCAAGACCAAACTGGGACCTTACCTCGCCACCATCGAGGAGATCCTCGCCGCCGACCGCGGGGCGCCGGCCAAGCAGCGCCACACCGGCAAGCGCATCTTCGAGCGCCTGCGCGACGAGCACGGCTACGCGGGCGGCATCACCCAGGTGAGGCTGACCGTGGCCCGTCTGCGCCGCCACGCCGCCGAAGTCTACGTGCCCCTCGCCCACCGCCCCGGCGGCGCCCAGTTCGACTTCGGCGAGGCCAGCGTGAGGATCGCCGGCGATGAGTGCAAGGCCCACTTCGCGGTCATGAGCCTGCCCTACTCGGACGCCTTCTTCGTGCGCGCCTACCCGCGCGAGTGCACGGAGACCTTCCAGGACGCGCACGCAGCCGCCTTCGCCTTCTTCGGCGGCGTGCCCACCCGTACCGACTACGACAACTCCAAGATCGCCGTGGCGCGCATCGTCGGGCGCGAGCGCGAGCTCACGCGCGAGTTCCTGCGCCTCGAGGCGCACTTCCTCTTCTCGCACCGCTTCTGCCGCGTCGGCCGCGGCAACGAGAAGGGGCACGTGGAGTCGCTGGTCGGCTACGGCCGGCGCAACTTCATGGTACCGCTGCCGGTCTTTCCCAGCTGGGGCGCCTTCAACGCTCGCCTCGAAGAGCGCTGCCGCGCCGACCTGGCGCGCCAGCTCTGGGGCAAGAGCGAGACCAAGGCCGAGCGCCTCGAGGTCGACCGCGAGGCGCTGCTGCCCCTGCCGCGCGAGAGCTTCGAGGCCCGCCGCGTCGCCCAGACGCGGGCCAACTCGCTCTCGCTGGTGCGCTTCGACCGCAACGACTACTCGGTGCCGGTGGCCTACGCCCACCACGAGCTCACCGTCAAGGGCGGCATCGAGGAGGTGCTGATCGCCGAGCAGGCGCAGCTGGTCGCCGTGCACAAGCGCGTCTGGGCACGCGAGCAGGTGAGCTTCGACCCGCTGCACTACCTGGCTCTGCTGGAACGCAAGCCCGGAGCCTTCGACGTGGCTCGGCCGCTGGCAGACTGGCGCCTGCCGGACTGCTTCGCCCTCCTGCGCCGCCGCCTGGAGGCGTCGCTCGGCCAGCGCGGCACGCGCGAGTACGTAAAGGTGCTGCGCCTGCTGGAGCACGCCTCGCTGGCCGAGCTTGCCAAGGCAGTGATGGCGGCCCTCGCGATCGGCGCCACGAGCTCGGATGCGATCGCGCTCATCCTCTGCCAGCGCGCCGAGCGCGCAGCGACGCTGTTCGCCCTCGACGGCCACCCGCACCTGCAGGCCTTCCGCATCGAGCCGCCGGACCTGCGCGCCTACGCAGCCCTGAGGGCGCAGAGGGGGCGCTCATGAAGCCGCTCCAGGCCACCTCCCTGGTGCTCCTCCAGCACCACCTCAAGGCGCTGCACCTGCCGACGGTCAACGCCGAGTGTGAGAAGCTCGCCCATCAGGCGGCCGCCGACAACGTCGACCACCTCAGCTACCTGTTGCAGCTCACCGAGCTCGAGCTCCTGGAGCGCGAGCGCAGAAGCGCCGAGCGGCGCCTCAAGGCGGCGCGCTTCCCGACCCACAAGACCCTGGAGGGCTTCGACTTCGCGGCGCGGCCCTCGGTCAACAAGCTGCTGCTCTGCGAGCTGGCACGCTGCGAGTACATCGACCGGCGCGAGAACGTGCTCTTCGTCGGCAACCCCGGCACCGGCAAGACGCACCTGGCGACCGCGCTCGGCATGGCCGCCTGCGCGCGCGGCTACCGGGTGCGCTTCCACCGCGTCACCGAGCTCGTGACGCTGCTCATGGAGGCCCGCGACGAACGCACGCTGCTGGGCCTGCGGGCGCGGCTGGCCAAGCTCGACCTGCTGATCTTGGACGAGCTTGGCTACGTGCCCGCCTCCAAGCTTGGCGCCGAGCTGCTCTTCGACGTCATCTCCAGCGCCTACGAGCAGAGCAGCCTGATCGTGACCACCAACCTGCCCTTCGAGTCCTGGACCGAGGTGCTGGGCTCCGAGCGTCTCACGGGAGCGACCCTCGACCGGCTCACCCACCGCTGCCAGATCATCGAGACCAAAGGCGAGAGCTACCGGCTGCGTGACGCGACGGCCAAGCTGCGCAAAGGCAGCGCCGGCAGCGCCGGCTCAAAGGGGCCCCGCCGCAAAGCCCTGGAAGGAGGTCAGACAAGCAGCTAGGATAGCGTCCCAG
>Ga0209539_1000367_pt1 | contig 26740 bp, 25 predicted proteins | sample BarGraNGADG00312_2_FD_184499 | JGI IMG/M metagenome (GOLD analysis project Ga0209539, IMG submission 184499) | Arctic peat soil microbial communities from Barrow, Alaska - Barrow Graham LP Ref core NGADG0011-312 (SPAdes) (version 2) | ecosystem: Environmental > Terrestrial > Soil > Wetlands >...
TAAGGAATCAAATAGAAAAAGTATCAAATAAACTTAGCGCCCTTTCAAAATATTTCAAATCCCTTCCTCCTAACAGCATAACATCCAAACGCCATAACGCCATAACGCCATAACGCCATAACACCAAAAAAACATGGATAAAAATTCGAAGATATACATAGCTGGTCACAATGGCATGGTAGGCAGTGCCATTCACAGAAATCTGATTGAGAAAGGTTATAAAAACTTTGTTTTCACACCTTTTCCTCCCTATGACCTGACAGATCAGAAAACCGTTACTGATTTTTTTAAGCAGGAGAAACCTGATTATGTTATTCTGGCAGCAGCAAAAGTGGGTGGTATACTCTCAAATAACAAATACAGGGCACAATTCATATATGAGAATCTAATGATTCAGAACAACATAATCCACCAGAGTTATGTTAATAGTGTTAAGAAATTATTATTTCTCGGCAGTTCATGTATTTATCCCGCAAATTGTCCTCAACCGATAAAAGAGGAATATCTGCTGACCGGGGAACTGGAATACACCAATGAGCCATATGCCATTGCTAAAATTTCGGGGATCAAGATGTGCGAATCGTACAACATTCAGTATGGCACTAATTTCATTTCCGTAATGCCAACAAACCTCTACGGTCCAAATGATAATTACAACCTTGAAACATCTCACGTGCTTCCTGCCTTAGTCAGGAAAATGCATCTCGGTAAATGCCTGGAAAATAATGATTGGACATCGCTAAGAAAAGATTTGAAAAAATACCCTATCGAGGGTGTTAGTGATAAATCCTCTGAGACTGAAATAATTGAAAAGCTTGTTAAATATGGAATTCAAGACTTAAAAAGTACCGCACACCGCACGCCGCACACCGTACACCCCGTAGCAATTACCCTTTGGGGAACCGGGAATCCATACAGAGAGTTCCTATATGTTGATGATCTGGCAGAGGCCTGTGTCTTTGTGATGAATCACGTTGATTTTAACGATCTTAAGGCCCATAACCCTGAGCCCCTTGCCCTGAGCTCTGTGCCTTCTGCCCTCAGCCCTCGGCCATCTGCAAATATAAAAAATACTCATATCAATATCGGTACCGGGAAGGATCTGACAATTAAGGAACTGGCTCTGCTTATAAAAGATACTGTAGGATTTAAAGGTCAGTTGAACTGGGATAGTTCCAAACCTGATGGCACGTACCGTAAATTACTTGATGTGTCAAAAATCAATAAGCTGGGGTGGAAGGAAAAGTTAAGTCTGGAAGAAGGGATTAAAATGATTTATAAGGAATATTCCAAAAAAAATTCATAGAAGATGAAAGTACTTATACTGGCCGGTGGTTTAGGGTCGCGCTTATCAGAAGAGACTACTCTTAAACCAAAACCCATGATTGAAATTGGAGGCAAACCAATCCTTTGGCATATCATGAAAATATACTCCTGGTATGGGTATAACGAGTTTATTATTCTTTGTGGATACAAGGGCTATCTGATCAAAGAGTATTTTACACATTATTTTCTCCACATGGCAGATATGACAATTGATATGACAACTAATGATGTCACTCATCATAATAACAATGCTGAACCATGGAAAGTTACATTGATTGACACCTGATTAGATACCATGACAGGAGGCCGGATAAAAAAAGTTCAGGAATACGTTGGAAATGAGCCATTTATGCTAACTTATGGAGATGGGGTCGCAGATATTGATATAAATAAGCTGTTGGAGTTTCATAATAGCCATGGGAAACTTATCACAATGACTTCTGTATTGCCTGAAGGCCGTTTTGGTGCATTAAGTATCGACAATTCAAACATGGTTAATAGTTTCAAGGAAAAGCCGATGGGGGATGGTTCATATATAATGCCCCGGATTTTGCAAAAGTAGCATTGGCTTATGGAATTGAGTCATATTCAATTAAAATGCCAGACGAGATTGATCGTGCACTTGAAAAACTTTGGGAGAATCCTTCTCATCCATTCTTGCTTGAAGTTTCAATTGACATTCATACCAATGTATTCCCAAAAATGATGTTTGGCAGCCCGATAACTAAGATGGAACCGGAATATTAAAGTAACAACTAATCAATTCTTTAGGATTTATAATAAAGAATCTCAATCTATTCACAACTTGGGGTGTTTTAATATTAAAGATATAGAATCTTCTGAAATGGTAAGAATAATATTTGAAGTAAAAATAGATGAATAAAAAGATACTTATAACTGGTGCTGCTGGATTTATTGCCTCAAGAGTATGCGAAATGCTCCTCGAAAAAGGAGAAGACGTTGTTGGCCTCGATAACATGAATGACTATTACGATGTTCGGCTAAAAGAATATCGACTTAATAAGCTTTTAAAAAATTCAAACTTTGCTTTTTACAAAGCAGATATTGATAATTTAGATGAATTAAAGCCAATTTTTGAAGCAAATCAATTCCGCTCAGTTTTTAATTTGGCAGCTCGGGCTGGGGTACGGTACAGCATGGAAAATCCCTGGGTATATTTAAGAACCAATACCGAAGGAACTCTGAATTTATTGGAGTTAATGAAAGACTTCGGTATTAAAAAGTTTATACTGGCTTCTACTTCAAGCCTTTATGCCGGATTACCCATGCCTTTTACGGAAGATTTGCCCGTTAATACTCCCATCTCGCCTTATGCCGCAAGTAAAAAAGCAGCAGAAGCATTTGCATACACTTACTCTAAGCAATATGGAATAGATGTATCAATTCTACGATACTTTACGGTATTTGGTCCCGGAGGAAGACCAGATATGGCTCCATACCGTTTTGCAAAGTGGATACTCGAAGGAACCCCTATTACTTTATACGGAGATGGTACGCAAGCACGTGATTTTACATATATAGACGACATAGCCCGTGGTACAATTTTAGCAGAAAAAGCACTGGGTTTTGAAATTATTAATCTTGGAGGCGGGAAAGAACCCATTACCATTAATGAATTTATATCATGGATTGAACAACTTTATGGACAAAAGGCATTGGTAACCCATCATCCGGTCTATGCAGCAGACATGAAAGAAACTATGGCTGACATAAGAAAGGCAAAACAATTATTGGGCTGGGAACCAGAGATTTCTTGCTATAAAGGCCTTGAAATTCTTATACAACATCCTGAATTATTACGTTTCAAAGTATAATTAAGATTCTGATATTATTTAAAATGGAAAATACTTAACAGAAAAGGCTATAGAAAAGAAAAAGGGATATTTTCTATAGTTGTAAAACAATTATGTACATGGGATGCCTTGTATTAGAGAAATATTCATCATAAATTTTAAAGTTAGAATATATAATAATTAATTCTATAAAAAATTATTCTTGCAGGCGGTTCTGGCACACAACTTCATCCGTTAATACTTGAAGTCGCAAAGCAATTGCTGCCGATTTATGGCAAGCCTATGACATATTATCCGTTTTCAGTTTTAATGATTGCCGGTATCAAAGAGATAAGAGATTTTGCCACTCAAGAAGCTTACCCCAATTACAGTAAGTGGGTGAGAACATGAAGAAAAACAAATATGGTCAACACCTGCTTTCTCTTCTTAGAAAAGTAGCTTAATAAAAATGCTGTATAAACAGTCAAACTTCTGAAACTAACAAAACAAATTTTACACTTTAAATTCAAATTATGAAAACATGCTTAATCTGTGGTAATCCAATTGAACCATTTATTTCATTTGGGAAAATGCCTATCGCGAATGGTTTTATCAAAGAAGACGAATTTTCAAAAGAGTACTTTTTTGAGATGAAAGTTGCTCATTGTTCTCAATGTAACATGGTTCAACTTATCGATCAACCTGAGAGAGAACAAATGTTCAATGAAAATTATGCATTTTATTCCGGAACTTCTAAATTCATGGGATTACATTTCAAAGAATTTGCCGATGAGATTATATCGAATCTGGCAACTATGAAAGATCCTTTCGTGGTTGAAATAGGCAGTAACGATGGCATAATGTTAAGAAATTTCAAAAATGCCGGTATACGTCATCTTGGGATTGAACCATCTAAAAATGTTGCTCAAGTTGCACAAAATGAAGGTATAAATACGATTACAGAGTTTTTTGATAAGGATTTGGCAAAAAAGATTGTTCAAAAGGATGGACAGGCTGATGCATTTATAGCCGCTAACGTAATGTGCCATATTCCTTACTTTCATTCAATAATTGAAGGAATTGATATTCTGCTGAATGAGGATGGAATAGTCGTTTTTGAAGAGCCCTACTTAGGATCTGTCTTGGAAAAAACAACTTATGATCAGATTTATGACGAACATGTATTCTTGTTTTCTCTTCATTCTATAAGTTATGCATTTGAAAAACATGGTTTTGAATTATTCAATGCAGTCTTGCAGGAAACGCATGGAGGGTCTATGAGATATTATTTATGCCGGAAAAATAAACGCGAAATATCTAAGAATGTCATCACGTTAAAAAAGCACGAAAAAGACATTGGGATTGAGAAGGAACAGACATATCTAGACTTTCGTAATAATTGTGAGAATGCAAGAACTAAACTAATGAGTATCCTTGAATCAGTTAGATCTCAGGGGAAACGCATTGTTGGCTATGCCGCGACCTCCAAAAGTACTACGATTATTAATTATTGCAGTATTACGAAAACGCATCTGGACTATATCTGTGATACCACCCCAATAAAACAAGGTAAATTCAGTCCGGGGGCACATATACCAGTAAAACCACATTCAGAATTCCAAAATAATTATCCGGATTATGCACTTTTGTTTGGCTATAATCACGAAAAAGAAATTATGGAAAAAGAACAAAAATTTATTGAGCAGGGTGGAAAATGGATTGTTTATGTGCCAGAAATAAAAATTTTATGATGATAAACGTTAGTAGTCCCAGGGATCAATATCTTTCACATAAGAAAGCCATTGATGATGCTATTGCAAAAGTTCTGGAAAGTGGCAGGTATATTTTAGGTAACGAAGTTAAAAGCTTTGAGCATGAATTTGCATCCTATATAGGAGTAAACTATGCTTTTGGAGTTGGAAGTGGAACCGAAGCTTTACATATTGCCTTAAAAGCATGCAATGTTGGATATGGGGACGAAGTCATTACTGTTTCACATACTGCAGTTGCAACTATTTCAGCAATAACATTATGCGGTGCCTATCCTGTTTTTGTGGATATTGAACCTGACTATTTTACAATCGACGTCGAGAGGATAGAAGAATTAATTAGTTCAAAAACAAAAGCTATTATTCCGGTTCATCTTTATGGACAACCAGCAAATATAGATGCAGTTATCTCAATCGCCAGAAAACATAATTTATTTGTTATCGAAGATTGTGCTCAGGCACATGGTGCAGAATATAAAGATAAAAAAGTTGGCTCTTTTGGCGATATTTCTTGTTTTAGTTTTTATCCAACAAAGAATCTTGGTGCCATTGGCGATGGTGGAGCGGTTCTTACAAATGATGATAAACTGGCTAATAATATTAACCTGCTCAGGCAATATGGCTGGGCTGAAAGATATATCAGTCATATAGATGGATGGAATTCACGACTTGATGAGATTCAAGGTGCAATCCTAAAGGTAAAACTTAAATATCTGGATAAGGATAATGAAAAAAGAATACTAATTGCAGAATCTTACTCACGTTTGCAGGATTGCCCAAATATCTCTTTACCAAAAAAAAGATCGGGTGCTAGACACGTGTACCATCTTTATGTAATTAAAGTTAAGGAACGAGATAAATTATTTGATTATTTAAAGGATTGCGGAATACAGACACTCATCCATTACCCTGTACCAATTCATCTTCAAAAGGCATATTTAATGAAATTTAAAGGTTCCGATAACCTATCAATAACTGAAAATATATCAAAGGAGATACTATCTTTACCTATTTATCCTGAATTGGCGGATGATCAAATTGAGAAAATTATAAAAGTTATCAAACAATTTAAAAGATGATTGAAGGCGTAATTATAAAAAATCTTGTTACTCATACTGACGAACGTGGATTTTTTAGAGAAATCTTTAGATTTACTAACGAATTCAAAAATATTACAATAGGTCAAATTAGTCACTCCTTAGTCTATGAAAGGGTGATTAAAGGATGGCATGGTCATAATCAACAATCGCAATGGAATTATGTAGTTACTGGCGAAATTAAAGTAGTACTATCTGATAATCGTAAAGAGTCAAAAACATTCGGAAAAATCATGGAGTTTATTATAGGGGAAGGAGATGGATCAAAAGCGTATTTTTTTCCTCCAGGTGTACTTCATGGATATAAGTGTATAATAGGACCAATGAATATTATATATGTTACTTCTGGCTGTTATGATTTATCAGATGAAGTGCGAATACCCTTAGAGGATTTTTGTATAAACTACAATTGGTAAATCAAATCAATAGTAGTACAAGATTCTTTGAGAAGCTATCTTGGCTTCGTTTATTAGAAATGTTTTTTTACAAAAATTTGATTAATAATGTTAAATCAAAAAGAAATATGCAATTTAGAATATGTTTCATGTCCTAGATGCGGGTCAAAAGAAAATAGATTAGTTGTTTCTGGACTTGATCGTCTACATAAAATTCCTGGCGAGTATTATGCGGTGGAATGTTGTAACTGTTACTTTTGGTTCCAAAACCCCAGACCTGTCGCTAGCCATCTTCCAAATCTATATCCGAGTGAGTATTTACCTCACCAGAAACCTACATCCTCAAAAATTGGTTATGGGAAACTAAAATATTTAAACCATAAATTAAAATATAAAATTGACGAATCTGAAGCTGAAACAAAGAATAAAACTGGTTGGCATCAATTAAAAATATTTGATTTTATAAGAGGGTGGCTAATAGGAGTAGAATTGATTCCCTCTTTTGTTCCTGGCGGGAAATTATTGGAAATAGGTTGTGCAAGTGGAGGTCGATTGCTCTCCTTACGCAGTCTTGGGTGGGAGCATCTTTATGGAATTGAATTAGTTAAAGAGGCTGCTCAGAGAGCTAATGCAGAAGGATTTAATATAGTAAATGGTCAAGTTGAAGATACACTAAACCAATATCCTGATGCATACTTTGATGTAATTATTTCTAGCATGGTGATCGAGCATCTTTACAATCCATTTCAGATGACTCACTTAATCGCATCGAAACTTATACCAGGTGGCCAATTTCTTTTTTCAACGGTAGTTCGGGATGGTTTGGATGCTAAAATATTTCGTGATTATTGGAGTGGGTTTGATTTTCCACGTCATATGGTTTACTTTAAAAAGAATGATCTATTAGGCATGCTGAAAAATCAATTTGAGAATATTCACTTATTTCATCAAAATGCACCGATTGATTTTGTTCGCCCTGCGATAAGCCGAAAGGAAGAAGGCAAAGGATCAATCAAAGATTCTTTAATTTTAGCTTTGGCACGATCTCCATTTAGTTACATGTTCGGACTCATACTAGCATGGATGAAATTAACATGTAGGGTTTCGATCCACTGCAAAAAGAGGAAATAATGAATAACCATTGTATTCATCTACCCCCAAAACTAATTCTTTGGGGTGGAACTGGTCAGGCTAAAGTCGTTCGCCCAATAATTGAATATTATGGTTCAAAAGTGGTTGCTGTGTTTGACGATACACCAAACTTACTTCCTCCATTTCCTGATATTCCATTATATTTTAGTTGGATAGGGTTTCAGGAATGGCTTCTATCACAAAATAATATTGAAAATAATGGATTTTGTATCGCAATTGGGAACCCACATGGTAGAATTAGATTGAAAATACATGATCAATTGGTCAAAGAAGGATTACAACCAGTAACTTTAATTCATTCCAATGCATGGATTGCTGAAAATGCAGAAATTGGAGAAGGTGCACAAATTATGGCTGGAGTTATAATTCAACCAGAGGTAAAAATTGGTAAGCAGTGTATTGTAAATACAAAAGTTAGTATTGACCATGAATGCATTTTAGAAGATGGCGTTGAAATTGCACCCGGAGCTATTTTGTGCGGAAATGTTTATGCTGAAACGAATGTATGGATTTGTGCTGGTGCTACCGTACTGCCAAGAATTAGGATTGGTCATGATGCCATAATTGGTGCCGGATCTTTAGTAACAAAAGATGTACCAAGCAATACACTGGTTTATGGTGTTCCTGCAAGAATAATTAGGAAAATATAATTTTTAGTTAATGTTGTTATCCCCAAAAAATAAATACAAAGATATGGAACCAATTTTAATGGCTGGGCCTTGGATTACTGAAAAGGAACGCGAAACAGTTGCAGATATGATGCTTAACGGCTGGAATAATTATGAATATGTTGAGAAATTTGAAAAAGAATTTGCAATATGGCATAATAGAAAATACGCTCTAATGACACCATGTTGTACGCATGCAATTCATCTTATTCTTTTAAGCCTTGGAATTAAAGAAGGTGATGAAGTGATTGTTCCTGAGTGTACATGGACAGCAACAGCTGCACCTATAACATACCAAAAAGCAATCCCTGTATTTGCAGACATCAATTATGATGATTGGTGTTTAAATCTGGAATCTGTTGAAAAAAAAATTACTTCAAAAACGAAGGCAATAATTGTTGTTGATTTATTTGGCAATATGCCAAGAATGGATGAGTTAACCAGATTAAGTTCAAAACATAATCTGTATTTAATAGAAGACGCGGCAGAAGCTTTAGGATCAAAATATAGAGGAATAAGAGCCGGGAAATTTGGTGTAGCTGGAGTTCATTCCTTTCACCGGACAAAAACTCTTACAACAGGAGAAGGGGGTATGTTGTTAATTGATGATGATAAAGTATTTGAGAGGGCAAAATTTTTACGAGATCATGGCCGTTCAAATACTATACCATATTATACACTTGAAGCAACGCCAAAATATATGCCGACAAACCTTCAGGCTTCCTTAGGATATGCACAATTTCAACGAATTGATGAACTAATCTCAAAAAAACGAGCTATTTTTCATGCTTACAAAAGGCTACTTTCAGATATTGAAGATTTAACCTTTAATATGGAAACGGCTGATGTATATAATGGTGTTTGGGCTACTTCTCTTATCCTTGGCAAATCGTATAACATAACAAAAATAGAAGCAATACAAAAATTAGCTGACTTAGACATTCCATCCAGACCATTCTTTTATCCTTTATCCTTTTTGCCTGCATACAAAAATTATAATACCGGTAATGAAAAAGAAAATCCAATGGCTTACGATATTTCAAATCGTGGGATTACTCTGGCATGTTCTTATAACTTAACTGAAGACCAAATTACTAGAATTTGTAACGGTATAAGAACAATTTTAAAAAAATAATTCTAACTAGAATAATATGAACAAGGAAATTAATATTATGGATTTCAAAAATATAAAGGTATTAATAACTGGAGGAGCAGGATTTATTGGCAGTAACCTGGCAATAGAGTTTGTTAAAAGAGGTGCGATAGTTTCCATATTTGATAATTTAGACCCCCATTCTGGTGGGAATATTTTTAATCTTGAACAAATATCAGATAAGGTAAAAATTTATTTTAATGATTTACTGAATTTTGATTCATTAGTAAATGCAATCATTAATCAGGATATAATTATTAATTGCGCTGCTTCTACATCTCATCCATTCTCGATGAAAGAACCGTTGATTGACTTGGATGTTAATAGTCGTGGGGTATTAAATTTACTTGAGGCTATAAGAAGATTTAATCCTAAAACAAAATTGATCCATATTGGTACCTCAACGCAATTAGGTCATTTAATTTACAAACCAGGAGATGAAAAACATCCTGAATTTCCCACAGATATCTATTCTGCAAATAAATCTGTTTCAGAGAAATATGTACTAATATATTCAAAAGCTTATAGAATTGATGCAACAGTTGTTAGGTTGTCCAACACATATGGCCCTCGAGCTTCAATTCATAGTTCTGACTTTACATTCAATAATTTTTTCATAGGGTTAGCTTTACAAAATAAAGAGATAACTGTTTATGGTGATGGAAAACAACTTCGAAATACGATTTTCATTGAGGATGCAGCAAATGCGATATTGTTAATAGCTCAAAAGAAGGAAACAAATGGAGAAACCTATTTCATTGTTGGAGACAAACATTATAGTGTTGCTGAAATTGCGGAAACAACCATTCGTATTATTGGAAAAGGGAAGGTAAAGCATATCGCATGGCCAAGAGAAAGGGAAGCAACCGAAATCGGAGATGCAGTTTTATCAAATGCCAAAATAAAGAATATTATCAAATGGGCGCCTATAATTGATCTTGAAGAAGGTCTCTATAGAACAAATCAATATTTTTCGACATGTTTTGATAAATATCTCAGATAAACCAATTTAACAATTTTCATATTAGAATTTATCTATCGATATCATGAAAACAAAAAGAATGATTATTACCGGACCGCTAGGTCACATTGGTTCTGAATTTATACGTAATTTAAAATCAAATACTTTTTCTGAGGTCATTTTATTTGACAATTTTTTAACTCAAAGGTACTGTTCACTTTTTAATTTGCCTGGTAATATTCCTTTTCGATTCATTGAAGGGGATATCAGGAGTTTTGACTTTTTTGAATTACTAAAAGAAATTGATTTGGTTGTTCATTTTGCAGCAATCACAGATGCTACAAATAGTTTTAATTCTGCAGAATTAGTAAATGAGGTAAATTATTCTGCGACAATTCGACTTGCAGAAGCTTGTATCGTAAATAATTGCAAATTATTATACTTTTCAACAACAAGTGTATATGGAGTTTCTTCGGATCTCGTTGATGAAAATTGTACTGAAGATATGTTAAAGCCTCAAAGTCCTTACGCACAAAGCAAATTGAATGCAGAAAAGCAACTATTTAAAATGGGAAAGGAGGAGGGCTTAAAATATACTATTCTAAGATTGGGAACAATTTATGGAACTTCAATAGGAATGCGATTTCATACTGCAGTTAATAAATTTTGCTTTCAAGCGGTTATTGGACAACCTCTTACCGTTTGGCGGACAGCAATAAATCAGAAGCGCCCATATTTAAGCTTAAATGAAGCAATTTCCGCCATCCAGTTTGTAATTGAAAAGGATCATTTTGAAAATCAATTATATAATGTTGTAACTTCAAATTCAACAGTTAATGAAATTTTAACATGTATTAAGGAGTTTATTCCTAACTTAAGTATTATTGAAGTAGAAACTAAAATAATGAACCAATTATCATATGAAGTTTCAAATAAAAAAATCAAGGCGCTTGGTTTTGAATTTAATGGAGAATTAAGAAATGGTATTGCTGAAACAATCAATTTGCTAAAGGGAGCCAATCATTACCAATCTAATTAAAGAGTAAATGAGGAGGAGAAAAGTACTATTTATTTTTGAAAATAGTGGAAAATCACCAACATTCACCGTTCGTGGTGAGATATATAAAGACCTTTTGCATCAAAATCATTTTGATGTAAAATTTCATAGTTATCGCTTTGCACAACCTACTTCATTAGATCACACTGAAAATAGAATTGTTCAATTGCTAATATCTTCTCTTGGTTATAAGATGTTTTTGTTGGCTATTTGCAAAACGCTTACGCTGATATATACATTTCGAATGTTATGGATTTGTAAATATTTTGATTACATTATTTTTATAAAGGTATCCTCTTTTAGTTTCATTGAAAAGGTAAAGAAAAGATCCAAAGCAAAATTAATTTACGATCAATGTGATGCCCTCTGGCTACCTCATTTTTCAACATTATTCAAAGACATTCGAAAAATACTTCCTATAGTTGATTCGGTTACGTGGGACTACAAATACACCAAAGAATTTGTTCAAAAGTATAATAAAAATATTTATCACTGGAGTGCAGCATCACAGGTTGAACTATTTGATAAGTATAGAGATAAATCAAGATTATTAATTGACAAAGAAAAAATAATAATTGGTTGGATTGGAAGCGAGAGTTCTGCTTATAATTTATTTTCAATTTGGGAAGCACTCGAGTGCATATTTTTGGAAAATCATAATTTACATTTACGCATATTAGGAGTTGATACTAATAAATCATTACTACCCAATTTTGAAAATGTAACATATACAACATTAATAGATTACACACAAACTCAAATGATTACTGAAGTATTGAAAATGGATATCGGATTATTTCCATTATTTAATGTTGAAGATTCAAAAGTAAGAGGTTACCTTAAATCACTTATTTATATGAGTGGAGAGACCGCAGTAATAGCCTCTCCAATAGGAGTGGTCCCTGAATTAATCAAAGACGGTATCAATGGTATGCTGGCAAACTCCACTGAGGAGTGGATTGAAAAGTTGGGGCAACTCATCCATGATCATGATTTACGGCAACGACTCGCAAAAGCTGGATTGGAAACAGTCAGGCGCGATTTTAGTTTAGAAAGATCATTCCAGGATTTGATAAAAGCCATTGATACTAATAATACTGATGACAGCAATTGATTCTCTTTTAAGATGTTGAACCCAATTCGTAAGATTAAGACTATCAATGCTTCTTTGAAAAATAATATAATAATAACATTTATTACAATTGTTGGTATTGTGATTGGTTTTCTCAGTCAGATGGTGATTGCGTCGTATTTTGGTGCAACAAAATACATGGATGCATACCTTGCCGCCAGTGTGGTACCATCATACTTAACATCGGTTTTAATCGGTTCTTTGGGTTTTGTATTTATTCCGGTATTTATAGACAATATCGCCAAGGACCGCCATCATGAAGCATGGCTAATTGCTAGTACATTTGCCAATCTACTTCTTATAATTCTTTCATTTTTATCGATCTTCGGGTTAATCTTTGCCGATTCAATAATTTCTTTAACAGCACCAGGTTTATCCTTAGAAACACACCAAATAGCTGTAAGAATTTTCAGAATTCTATGGCCATCAATCATTACTATAGGAATAACAACGTTATCAATAAGTATTTATCAATCCTTTTCGCGGTTTATATGGTCTTCAGCTGTACCTGCATTGGGCGCTCTATTCACTTTAATTCTTATTCTGCTTTTAGTGAAAAAATTCGGAATAAATGGTCTTGCAATAGCGACTTTAGGAGGCTTAATTATCCAAACACTTTTACTATTGCCAATTTTCTTTAAACCAGGCAATTACAGATCTGTATTGAAGTTAATGAATCCGGGTTTTAGACAAATCATTCAATTATATTTACCATTATTTGCGGTTTCTATTTTTTCAAAATCCACCACACTTGCAGAACGATATTTTGCTTCCGAACTGCCAGGTGGCAGCATTTCACATCTTAGTTATGCATTTAAAATTCTTACAGTTGCAATTGTAGTAATCTCTACCAGTATTTCAACAACAGTATTTCCTAAACTGGCCACCCAACTTGCTAGTAATGATATTGGCCAATTCCGAAATACCATATCTAAGAGCTTCATATTTATGTGGATGGCTTTAGTACCTGCTGTTATTATGGGCATGATCCTGTCTTTTCCATTTATTGTAACAGTTTTTCAAAGAGGACAATTCAATGTAGGTGATTCAGAAGCGGTTACTGTATTATTACAAATACTTTTACTTAGTGTTCCTGCAGCTTGTCTTGGAGGCATTACAGGTAAAATATTTTATGTCCAGAAGAAAACAAAAACCTTGGCAGTTTTTGGCATTTTTGAATCTGTTTCCTATCTGATCTATACTTATTATTTGTCAAAGTATTTTGGGGTGATTGGCATAGCAATAGGATATGTAATTTATTTTAATCTCTCCAATCTATGGCAGATGTTATATTTAAGATTTACCAAAACTATTACAAACCTTAACATTATAAACTCTTTTTTCAAAATATTTTTTGCAGCTGGTTTGGGTGGCCTATTCACTCTTTTTATTATTAAATTAATTGACAAGCCATTTTACCAATTAATTATTGGTGCCTTATCAGGATCATCAATTTATATAATTATGCTATATCTTTTTAAGGTAAAAGAACTAAATTTTCGCTCTGTTAAAATTAGACATACTGATTTATGATAATATGATTAAAACAAGAAAGGATTTTCATTTTTATTTATATGAAGATGCAAAACAATCTAATTTGACAAATTGGTTTAGATATCAAGTTAAATTATTTTATGGAGGGGAAGATGCCCATATTTTACGATATTTAAAATCTTTGCGCAGGTATGAATATTTTAATAATTGTTCCAAAACAATGTTTGGTAAAGTGATTACCTATTATTTAAGATATAGATGGATGAGATTGTCATTGCGATATAATCTTCATATAGGGATAAATATGGTTGGATATGGTTTTCATATCGCTCATTTATGTGGAGGGGGCATAATTAACTGTAAATCGATCGGGAATTATTGTAGAATGAACGCAGGTGTTATTGTTGGAAATAAAGATAGCCAATCTGATATCGCAATAATTGGAAATAATGTAAGATTAAGTGCTGGCTGCAAAGTTTTTGGCAAAATTATTATTGGTGATGATGTCGTAGTCGCTCCAAATGCAGTCGTTACAAAAAATGTTCCTGATAATTGTGTTGTTGCAGGTATCCCGGCAAAAATTATCAAAATAAACGGTGTTAAAGTCGATATTAATTTAACATGAGTTCGACGAAAAAATGTTGTATTTTACAACTATATAACAATTGCTCCTTGTATAAAAGTTAAAGTACTTAAGAATGTCTTTGAACCCCGGTATACGACATTCATTTAAAATATAGCGGTTCTATTTTTTCTTGGCCTGGGGTAAACGATATTTCGGAGTTAACGCTGTTTTATAATATCGGATTATGGAAAAACGATAAAATGCAATATCCATTCTTGGAAAGCGCTCTTAGTATCTTAATTCTTCATAGATGTATATTTGGATTGGAAACATAGTATTATTATTACTCTACAGTATCGTTTTAAACAATAAAATAATATTAATTAAAGACGAAAAAACAGCCGTATTCCTTAAAGTAAAAAAAACATCATTACTCCTTGTTTTAATGTTTTTACAGTTACTATTTCTCTATGTTTTCAATAAGCATGCTATTTTCCCAGATATTAATAGTTATTTGCAAGGGTTTGACTATAGTTTAACCGTAGGCTGGCATGATGTTGCCAAAATTCAACATTTTTCTCATGAAATAAAATTTGAGTTAGGTTGGTGCTATTATACGAAAATATTGTCTTTCTTGTATAATGACGGTGCCATATTATTGTTTTCTACGGGGTTCATTATTATTCTAAGTTATTTTATCGTCATAAAGAAGTATTCTCTTATTCCCTGGCTCTCCATATTCCTTTTTATCACAACTGTATTCTATAATTCCCAATTTGTTTTAAGACAAAATTTAGCAGTTGCAATATGTTTATTCTCTATTCCATACATTATAGAAAGAAAACTCTGGAGGTTTTTATTGCTTATTTTTATTGCTTTTTCAATCCATCAGACAGCTGTTATATTTGTTTTGTTGTATCTTTTATATCCGCTTAAGATAGACAAAAAGTTTTTTTTTCTAGTTATTAGTATAGGAATATTGTTTTATGTTGGATTTCAATTCGCCCTAGACTTTGCCTCTACTTACTTAAGCGGATATGGAGTTTATCGGCAAGCTGCTATTACACCATCAAACGCTACAGCTCTTTTAGTATCAATATGTGTTTTTGTATTTATCACTCTCTGCTATTATCCCTTTACTCAAATGAATAATTATGGCAAGTTGTTTTTTCAAATGTTGGTGTTATTTGTTATGATTGATTTATCAAGAATCGGTTTATCAGGATCAATAGGCAGATTAAATCTATATTTTTACCTTGCGGTAATTCTTCTTTTACCAAATGCTATCAAGCAAATAAAAAAACCGATTTTTAAATATATATCAATAATTTCAATATCTGTTTTGTATTTTATTTTGATGCTAAGACAAATGAATTACGGATTTGAAATGATTTTTTAGATTTGGATTACAAATAGAAGATTTTAAGGGTGTAAGTGAGAAACTTATGATCATTTATTAAAATAATAAATTTTTCATTATGCATATTTGCGTTGTTTCACCAGGTTATCCAACTTTAAAAACAATTGATTTTGTTTTTGTTGATCAATTGTGCCGTTTTTTCGCTAAAAAAGGTATAAAAGTATCTATTATTGCACCTCAATCATTAACAAAATCTATTCTTCGACATATCCCAATTGCCCAGAAGTTTAGCATTATTAAAATCTCAAATGGGAACCATATAAACCTCTATAGACCTTTTTATATTACATTAGGCAATAGTAAATATTTTAAGCATATTAATATGCTATCTTTTAATAAAGCGGTTATTGGTGCATTCAATAATATTGAGGAAAAACCAGATGTATGTTATGGCCACTTTTGGGAAGCAGTTTATTCTGTATATCCGTTGGCAAGAAAATATAAAATCCCCTTAATCGCTTCATCTGGTGAAGAGTTAATAACGTTTCATGAAGATTACACAATTGAAAAACTTGATGAGTTTACTAAGTATGTAAAAGGTGTTATTTCAGTTTCTAATAAAAACAAAAACGAAATAATTGAGGCGGGTTTAGCAACTGAAGACAGATGCAGGGTCATATTAAATGCAATAGATCCGACTTTATTCTACAGAAAAAATAAGAGTGGATTACGAGCACGCTTTGGTTATAATGAAAAAGAATTTATTGTTGCATTTGTAGGTCAGTTTTCCGAGAGAAAAGGAGCGAGAAGATTATCAGATGCTATGACTTCGCTGAAAGACCCTTCTATCAAAGCTCTATTTATGGGAACTGGATCCGAAACACCCGATTATAACGGGATTCTATTTCAAGGAACAGTGCCTCATGAGTTATTACCAGACTATCTGAATTGTGCGGACGTATTTGTCCTTCCAACATCAAATGAGGGATGCAGTAATGCAATCATTGAAGCAATGGCATGTGGGTTGCCAGTTATATCTTCAGACTTGCCTTTCAATTATGACATTCTCAATGAAGGTAATTCGATTTTGATTAATCCTTATGACATAAATGCAATTGCTAACGCAATAAATTATCTGAAAGATAATCCTGAAATAAGTCATGAAATGTCTGTAAATGCAATAAAAACTAGTTCAGAACTTACCCTTACTAAAAGAACTGAAAAGATTATTGAGTACATACAGACTTTAATTCAAGGATAAATACAAGCTCATTAATCAGTAAATAAAATAGTAATGAAGAAGAAAATTTATATTGCCGGTTCTGGAGGCATGCTGGGTGAAGCTTTTCACATCCAGTTCAAGAATGAGTATGAAATTAAATGCACAGATAAGGATGTAAATGCCGATTGGCTTTCATTCCTGGATTTCAGAGATTTTGATGCTTATAAAAAAGATGTGGAAGCATTTAACCCTGATTATTTGTTTCATCTTGGGGCTTATACCGACTTAGAATGGTGTGAGATGCATGAAGATGAAACTTACTTAACCAATACACTTTGTGTGGAAAATGCCGTTTTCATCGCTAACAAGCTTGATATACCTTTATTATATATCAGCACTGCCGGTATATTTGATGGAAAGAAAGAGATATATGACGATTGGGATATGCCAAATCCACTTGGTGTTTATGCTCGTTCAAAGTATATGGGTGAAAGATTCGTTGTCGAAAATGCAAAACGTTTTTTGGTTTGTCGTGCCGGTTGGATGATGGGTTCTGGTCCGGGCAAGGATAAGAAGTTTATCCAAAAATTGATGAAACAGCTAAAAGAAGGGAAAAAAGAGCTATTTATTGTAAATGACAAAGATGGAACTCCTACATATACGCATGACTTTGCTAAAACAGTTAAGAATCTGATTCAAAGGGAGTATTGGGGACTTTATAACTGCGTTTGTGGTGGACAAACAAGCCGTATTGAAGTTGCTCAGGAACTAATTAAGTTAGTAGGTAAAGTTGATGAGATCAAAATCAATGCAGTAACTTCAGAATATTTTGCTAAAGTATATTTTGCTGAGAGACCCTCATCGGAGCGTTTGTTGACAAGGAAGCTCCAACTTCGTGGAGTAAGCGCAATGCGTGATTGGCGAATTTCTCTAAAAGAGTACATTGATCAATACTATGATGGTTATCTATCCTAATTAGCAGTAATTAAACTATAAGGGGAAAAGCATGGACAAACATTTCTTTGTATCTATCTGTATTCCAAGTTATAACAGGCCATTGGAATTAAGAAGACTATTGGAAAGTATTGACACAAAACGTCTCAGTGAAGTTCAAATCGTTATTTGCGAGGACAAAGCGCCTAAAAGATTGGAAGTAAGAAATGTAGTTGAAACATTTGTAAATCAAACTAACTACCAAATAAAATATATAGAGAATCCGGAAAACCTGGGGCATGGTAAAAACCTGAGAGAATGCATTGCACAAGCTGAAGGAGAATATGTGATTTTTATGGGTGATGATGATATGTTTATTCCGAAAGTCTTAGATGATTATTTTGTATTTCTAATTAAGCATAGTGATTGCGGGTATATTTTGAGATCTTCCAGACAGCTTTTGAATAATAATAACTATGAGTATTTCAGGTACTATAAAAGTGACCAATTGTTTAGTCCTGGTGTTGAAACATATACTAAACTTTTTCTCAAAAGTGTTTTTATGTCAGGTTTTACAATAAAAAGAGAACTTGTTAAAGATTATTCAATCGATTGTTTGGATGATACTTTATTATTTCAGCTTTATCTGCTTGCCGAAGTATGTCTGAAATACCCTTCTGCTTATTGCAATACTCCCTTTATCGAAGGGGTTGGTGACGGTACATCCTTTTTTGGAACCAATAAGAAAGAAAAAGGATTGTATACTCCGGGAGTACTTGTGACAAACAATATGAATTTCGTTAACGGTTTTTTTAAAATTACCAACTATATTGATACCAAGCATAATATAAATTCGACCAATATTATAAAAAAGGAGTTATCCAAATATTCATTTCCTTTGATGTCATATACAAGAGGATTGGGAAGAAAACATTTTACTAAACATTGTCAAGAACTTAGAAAGATGGGGCTAGATAGCACTATATATTTTGAAATATATTATTTTGGATTACTATTATTTGGTGAAGGATTTTGTAAAAATGTGTTATTATTTATTAAAAGGATTCTTGGAAGAAGGCTAGAGTTATAAAGGATCACTAATAACCAGTGGATGTGTTGCTAAGTCACTGATGAAGGGGAAATTCATTAGAAAATCTCTATCAAAAATTTCAATATGTTGTCGTGAATCAAAAATTAACTCAAATCTACACATTAAGGGAGTTAATTTTAAGTTCAGATTAAGCATTCAATCTTGTAAAGTCCTCACCTCTGTTAAATATGTTGAATCCATTATCACAACCATCAGTCCGGTTGATTGAGGAGAATGATTCGACCAAATCTGTGACAAAATAAATAATATGATTGTACGATTGGATAATAAAGAAAGGAGAGAAGCTTGAATTTGTTAATTTATAAGTAATTTATATTTAGCCAATTAGAAAAATAAATTTATGTCAGAATATAAAGATTATGGATGGAGCGACGGTGAATTTACTTGTGCTCATGAATTGTTTATTAATCCAATTACAAATTTGTTACCTTTAGACGGCTCGCCAATATTGGACGTAGGTTGTGGTAATGGTTCATTTGCTAATTATTTGATAAAAAAAGGATACAATGTATATGGTACAGACGCATCTAAAAATGGTATTGAAATTGCTAATATATTAAATCCGGATCGATTTTTCATACAGGATTTGTCTTCAGATAAATTACCTTTGGAACTTGCTGAAATCAAATTCAAAACGATTATTTCTACTGAGGTTATTGAACATTTATACGATCCACGAAAATATATTGATTTCTGCAAAAATATTCTCATGAAATCAGGAGGGGGGGGATTAATTATTTCTACACCTTATAATGGTTATCTTAAAAATTTGGTTATTGCTTTATTAGATGGATTTGATAAGCACCATACAGTCTTATGGGATGGAGGTCATATTAAATTCTGGTCACATAAGACGATAAAAAAATTGCTTAATGAGTTTGATATTGAAATTATTAAGTTTAAAGGTGTAGGCAGAATACCTTATTTGTGGAAATCAATGATCATTTGTGCTATAGTGAAATGAAAGAATTGAAGGTAGATTTGTCGAAATACAAAAATTTATTAAGCAGGAGAAATAAGATGGCCCGATTTGTCTGGGCTATCGTTTGGAGTATATTTGCCAGACCATTGCCACGTAGTATTGGCAATAGATGGAAACTTTTTTTATTACGACTGTTTGGAGCAAAAGTAAATTCTAAAGCAGTTGTGTATTCTAGTGTTCGAATCTATATGCCATGGAATCTGGAAATGGACGAATATGCCTGTTTAGGGCCCCAAGTAGACTGTTACAATGCAGCAAAAATAGTAATTGGGGCACACGCCACCATATCGCAAAAAGCATATTTATGCACAGCAACGCATGACATATATAATAGTCAATATACATTAATTACTTCTCCAATAATAATTAAGGATCAAGCGTGGGTAGCTGCAGATGCTTTTATTGGACCGGGGGTGACAATTGGAGAAGGGGCGGTTGTTGGGGCTCGTGGATGTGTTTTTAAAGATGTGGAACCCTGGACTGTTTTTGGAGGTAATCCGGCTAAATTCATCAAGAAAAGAATAATAAATGAGTGAAATACCAGTTTCCATCATCATTCCTGTTAAGAACGAAGAAATCAGTCTATGTGATTGTTTAAAACGGGTCACGCTATTCAATCAGGTAATAGTAATTGATTCTTCAAGTACTGATAAAACACCCGAAATTGCCAAACAATTTAGAGTTGAATACTATAATTTCCTTTGGAATGGTAAATACCCAAAAAAACGGAATTGGGCGCTGCAAAACCTAAAGATTAATAATGAATGGGTGTTTTTTCTTGATGCTGATGAATATCTAACGGATCGTTTTATTAGTGAATTGGTGGAAAAAATTAAAGATCCAAAAATCAATGGATATTGGATAAATTACCAAAACCATTTCATAGGCAAGAGCTTGAAATATGGTGATAAAATGAAAAAGCTCCCTCTTTTCAGGAAAGGCAAAGGCGAATATGAAAAAATTGAGGAAGATTTATGGAGTCTTTTGGATATGGAAGTACACGAACATCCAATCATTAATGGTATTATCGGTCAGATAAAATCTCCAATAATCCATAACGATTTTAAAGGATTAGAAAATTACATTGCTCGGCATAATGCTTATTCAAGCTGGGAAGCAAAACGTTATTTGCAACTAACAAACAACGGTTTTTCCGGTCTTAACTTCCGTCAAAAAATTAAATATAAACTAATTACAACTCGCCTATTGCCGTTTGTTTATTTCCTTGGTTCCTTTATTTTTAAATTGGGTTTTCTGGATGGAAAAGAAGGATATTATTTGGCAATATACAAAGCAAACTACTTTTTCCAAATTCAAACAAAGATCATAGAACTTAGGCAAAAAAAATGAATTTAATCCTCAATGAAGATTTCAATCATCACAGCTACATATAATAGCTCATCCACAATTGCAGGTTGCATTGCCTCTGTATTCAATCAAACATATCCGAATATTGAGCATATTATTGTAGATGGTAGATCTAATGACAACACGATTGAAATCATAAAATCCAATCCTAATAGGGTTTCAAAAATTATATCAGAGCTTGACAAAGGTATTTATGATGCAATGAATAAAGGAATTAAACTTGCAACAGGAGATATAATTGGGATATTGAACAGTGATGATTTTTTTACCTCTGATGATGTGATAGAGAAAATCGTCTCAGTATTTGAAACAAAGAATATTGATGGAGTATATGGAGATATCTGCTTCATTAGTCCGGAAAATATAAATAAGGTAGTTCGGTATTATTCATCTGCATTGTTCAATCCCTCATTGTTTCGATTTGGCTTTATGCCAGCTCATCCAAGCTTTTATGTCCTCAGAAAATTTTATAAAAATTTGGGTCCCTATAAAATAAATTTCAAAATAGCCTCTGATTACGAGTTACTTATCAGGTATTTAAAAGTTAATAAACTAAAAACACATTATCTTGGTTTTTGTGTTGTAACAATGCGTACGGGGGGCAGTAGTACTCGTAACCTCAAAGCCAACTGGATACTGAATAAAGAAATAGTAAGAGGATGTCGCGAGAACGGTATATACACTAATATGATTATTTTATCGCTAAAATACTTTGTAAAGATTACAGGATTCCTTTTTCCAAATCGAAATAAATCATGAAAATACTAATCATGGACAGCCATGGTTTTATTTGAGGGAACAGATATGCAGTAAACTCTCTGAAAAGAATCTTTTACAAAATGGTTCTGTTTTAGAATATTGCAGATAATTTCCTTAAATGATTATTCGAATAATTATAATTCCAAGAAATATAGTTAATGTAATTCTAAAATGCATATAATAAACAAGCTATGTATTTACATTTTGCAAAAACTTAACCTACAAAAATCTCATGAATTCTATTATAAGAAAGGATTATAAAAATATTTTTGAGAAATATCTCATAAGTCTTACATTCCTACTCTATTTATATAGAGTAACAATCCCATTACTTAAATATCCATTTCTTATGTTGTACATCTGTTTAATTAGTTACATAATTTTCAGATATAAGAAACGAATATTTCCATCTCTGATTGAATTTGTTAAAAATTATTATTTATTGCTTTTCCTTTCGGTCTTTCTTGTAGTTTCCTTCCTTCTGTCAAATAAATTGTATTTGTTGATTTTTAAAGATGTTATTAATTCTTTTATTTTACTCTCTTTCTTTCTGATTCTGACCGTAGCCGTCAAAACAAAAAGTGAACTTAAGACTTCATTTATTAGTTTTATTTATCTTTTTATACTCTTTGCTTTTATTTTGTCTTTATACAGATTATCAGACCTATTTACTATCTTCTCTGGCAATTCTGTTGCTGCCTTTCAAACGCCAAGTAATTTAAACATCAGTTCTTTATCTTCAGACTATAATTTTGCGACTCTCCATATTTTTTTGGGTTTGGTTAGTGTAATTGGTTTATTGATAAAGGATCTTCCCTTACTTCAGAAATCAATTTATAGCATATTCCTCACAATTTATTCAATTAGTATTTTTTTTGCCGGGTCACGAAGAGGAGCGATTGTACTTCTAGGTATAATTCTGGCACTTGTTTTAGTGCAGATTCTTACGTTATTAAAGAAAGCACATTTTTTGAGGCAATTGGGATTGAATACTCGTTACTTTTTATTGACACTGTTCATAATTACAACTTCTTGTTATTATTTCACTATTAATTCTTCTTTTAAAACAAAGAATAAAGCATTGAAATTTATAGGTACAAAAAACTATCCTGCAACAAAGGAAAGAATTGCCTTTGCAATTTGGAGATATAGCTCAGCCCTGGATCAAAGCAAATCATATCAGGATATTTTTAATAAAATTTGGACTCCTGTTTTTATTCCTGAGGATCCGGATAGTGGATGGGGCTCAAGATTCCACCGGACCATTTATCCATTGACAGGTAAAAATGTTGAGATAGTTCCGGCTGATGCTGAAGGATATTTGATGGAGCATACTACCGGCTCAGAATATGCGAACGGTTCTGCATATTCCGTCACCTATATATCAAAGCGAATTGTTGATGATGATAAAATACTCGAAGCATCGGTTTTTTGTTATGTTTCAGAAGATTGTGATTTGTCTACAGTTAATATATGCTCCATTGGCCCAATGGGAAATCCTGGGGCTAACTATAATTTTCAGTATAAAGGGTCCTGGCAAAAGCTATCTTTCCATGTTGAATGTAAAAAAGGGAATGTGAGTGTGTTACTATATTTAGCAAAATTCGGAGCAACTAATTTCTTGTCATTAAAGGGGTATGTAATTTATGCTTACCCTCAGGTTCGAATATTTGGGAAGAACGATAAACCATTATCCTTTTCAGGTGAAGTCAAAGCAAACAATAATCTAGTTTCTCAGAATATTGGTAAGATACCCAACAATAATTATCTGACTTTACTCACTCACCCGAAACAGACTGATAAAATTGTTGTTCAATTTGATATTGATAGTTCTATTCATAGAAGTTATCATCCTTATTTGCATGACAAAACAAAAATAAAAAAGCCAAATACATCTAAATATTTTGAAACATGTTTTGTTAATTTAAACTGGACCATTTTTTCTACATTAATTATAAACATTGATGATAAAGACCCAATTAGGAAATGGGCATCACGTTTTGTTTCCGAAGACACTACATATTATGGCTATAAGCATAATTTGGTTCTAGATACAATATCAAATGAATTCCTTGCGGGCCGGTTACTGCGTTGGGAATTTGCAAAAGAAATTTTTATTAAAGAATATAATTTAAAACAAAAATTATTTGGAGGAGGGTTTAACTTCCTTAACTGGTATGGCTTTTACTTTTTAAAAGATAAGACTCTCTCAGATTACCCGCATAATCCTTTTCTGTCCATTCTTTTATATTCAGGAATTGTTGGACTTATTTTATATTTCGTGTTGATTTACAATGTGTTTAGGTATTATATAATATATCGTAAGGAGTATTACCTGTTTTGCATATTTTTTTTAATAACCTTTTTCTTTTCATTTTTCAGCTCAGGCAGTCCTTTTGATCCACCGATAATGGGTTTTTTTATTTTGTTGCCATTTTTCATTCATTCTATTCATAAAAATGATATTGAACCAGTAATTGAAAAAATAACAAATGACAAGGATATTAATCACAGGCAAAGATAGTTTTGTAGGAAGTAATATCAGAAAGTACTCGGTATTTAGAGATATTGAAGAGATCTCTCTTTTAGATAACAAACCGGAAGATATTAATTTTGAAAAATACAATATTATCATTCATCTTGTTGCCATAGTCCATCAGAAGAAAACAATCCCGGAAAATCAATATTTTATTATAAATCGCGACTTATGTCTCAAAGTTGCTGAACTGGCTAAAAATGCAGGTATAAAACAATTTATCTTCTTAAGCACAGTAAAAGTTTACGGAAAATTTATTTCAGGTTCTGAACCCTGGAACGAAAAATCACTATGTATACCCGAAGATGCGTACGGGAAAAGCAAATATGAGGCAGAATTAGCTCTCAAAAAACTGGCAGATGAGAATTTTACTGTCTCAATTATCCGAACTCCTTTGGTATATGGAGAATATGTGCGTGCTAATATGCTGAGCATTTTGAAACTGATTAACCGTACCCATATTTTACCCTTTAAAAATGTTGAGAACAGGAGGAATTTTACTGGGGCAGAAAACCTTGTCAGTTTTATTGACCGGATCATTGAAAAAAGAGCTTCAGGTGTCTTTATCGCAATGGATGAAAAAGCCATCTCTACGTCAAAACTTGTTAAAATGATATCCGAAAACCTTGATAAGAAAATTGTCTTATTCAAAATTCCGGATTTTATTATAAAAATCGGAATGACAGTTTTCCCAAGTATTTTTGATCGTCTGTATGGCTCTTTTGAAATGGATAATAGCAGGACACTGGAAATTCTGGATTTTAAGCCTCCATTTCCAACAAGTGTAGGCATAAAAAAAATGGTTCAATCATTTAAGCAGAAGTAATTTTAAGAGGAACTATGCAGTTAGCATGCGACGAAAGATTTGACTGATTAATATTTTACTTTATTTATGAAGTTAATATTGGTATTAGTTGCAATCCTGTTGATTGTATCTTATTTGCTGACATGGGTTATTAAAAACTTCTCAACGAAAAACAGGATTCTTGATATACCTAACGAAAGAAGTTCCCACTTACTTCCGACACCGAAGGGAGGTGGATTGGCAATTGTAATTGCCTGGTATATTGGAATTACAATTTTATTTTTTTTCGGAGCGATCAGCAGCAACCTCTATTTTGCTTTATTAAGCGGAATCTTACTGGCAGCTATCAGCCTTCTTGATGATGTATTTGACATACAACCTGTAATAAGGTTGTCTGTCCAGACCATTACCGTAATTATTTCATTTATATTATTGAAGGGTATCCAAACCGTCTATATTGGTGATAAAGATATATTCCCGATGATCATTCTTTATACAATTACAATTGTTGGAATGGTTTGGTTTATTAATCTTTATAATTTTCTTGATGGAATTGATGGATATGCCTCCTTTGAAGCAATAACAATAGGTCTGGCATTATACTTCTTTACCGGACAGAGTATTAATCTGATATTAATAGCATCTGTTTCTGGTTTTCTGATCTGGAACTGGCCTAAAGCCAGAATTTTTATGGGCGATGTCGGAAGTACTCAGTTGGGTTTTGTTATTGTAGTACTGGGCGTTTATTTTCATAATGAGCATAAACTCTCAATTATCTGCTGGTTGATTTTGCTGGCTCCGTTCTGGTTTGATGCGACTCTGACATTATATCGCAGGTGGAGAAATAATGAGAAATTAAGCCAGGCACATCGTAAACACATCTATCAGCGCCTGGTGCAATCAGGCTTTTCACATCTTAAAGTCGATATTTTTTTGTCTCTTATAAACCTGATTCTGATTTTTATGGTTTTTATATGCATGAAGTATAAGATGATGCAAATACCATTATTAATTCTGACTCTGGCATCTTTATATATTGTTACAATGTATGCCGATAAAAGAAAACCATTTTAGCTCTGATTAATGATCACTGACAATAAAT
>Ga0209539_1000368_pt1 | contig 26675 bp, 58 predicted proteins | sample BarGraNGADG00312_2_FD_184499 | JGI IMG/M metagenome (GOLD analysis project Ga0209539, IMG submission 184499) | Arctic peat soil microbial communities from Barrow, Alaska - Barrow Graham LP Ref core NGADG0011-312 (SPAdes) (version 2) | ecosystem: Environmental > Terrestrial > Soil > Wetlands >...
TCGGAGACCATGAGAACCAGAGTTTGATGAAGTCCCACACGAACAGCGCAGCCGTCTTTATCGCACCCCACGCGTACTCCCAGATCGTCTGGAACCAGGTGGTCTGCGTCGCAACCCACACGATGCCCGCGACGAGCGCAGCGATCGCCATGACGATAATGCCGATCGGGTTCGCCGTCATCGCTGCGTTCAGCACCCACTGGACAGCGGCCCAGACCGACGTCGCGACCTGCACGATGCCGATGCTTGTGATGTACGCGGCGAGCCCGCCCGCTGCTGCGACAGCCAGAACAGCGGCATGGGCGATGGTCAGCGCAGTAATGACAGCAATGACGACACCGAGCGCGATAAACGCTTCCTTGTTCTGCATCACGAACCCCGCGACCGCAGAGACGCCAGCCCCGGTCGCATTGAACGCCGGGATCATGTTCGTGTTCAGGAACGACGTGACCCCCGTCATGACCGGGAGCAGGGCGGCGCCGATCTTCGTCTTGAGGTCTTCGGTCTGCGCCGCAAGGATTCGCTGCTGGTTCGCCTGGCCGGCGCTCGTCCGGGCGAAGTCACCCTGCGCCGTGCTGGTCTGGGACATGATGAGCGACTGCGCAGCGAGTGCCTTCGTCTGCGGGTCCATCGCGTCCTTGGTGGATGCGATCAGCCCGAGCTTGAGCGCCTCGGCCTTGAGGGTCGCGTCGTTCATGTTGACGCCGAACCGCTTGAGCGGCTCCGTCTCGCCCGTGAGGCCCGACTGGATCGCAGCCAGAGCCTCCTCGGGGGAGACGTTGTTGAACGACGCCATGTCGCCAGCGAGCGCGACCATCTGCTGACTCATGTCGGCGGCGGCCTGGGGTGCCACGTTGAGCGAGACGAGCAGATTGCCGAGGGTGCCGGTCGCGCCGAGGTACGCGTTCTTGCTCAGGCCCATCGCCGTAGCCGACGTCTTCGATGCGGCGAGGATCTGATTGGCCGCAACGCCGAACACGACGCCGACCTTCGACTGCGACTCGTTCAGATCCGACGCGCCGTCGATGGCGCCCTTGAAGAATGCGACGCCCGCCGAGACTGCGAACAGGCCGGCGAGCGGGGCAACGAACTTCTTGGCCGCGCCGAGGATGCCGCCGCCGAGTCGTGTGCCGCCGCTCGTGCCGGCCGTGTCCATCGGGCCGTCGAGTTCCTTGGAGATCGCCGCCGCGCCACCCTTGAAGGTAGGCAGGATCGAAACGAACATCGAGGCGACTTCGGCAGCCACGGGGCACCTCTTTCGTGTTGGTGTCAGGTGGTCTCGAACGTCGCCCGCAGCGCCCGGTACTCAGCGACCGTCATGGACGTTCCGGCCCCGAACGCCTTGGGCTTCGTGTCCCACGGGCGCGGGTACGGCTTCGGCTTGCGCTTCGACTTCGACGTCACGAACGCGTCGTAGTGGTCGACGGCTGCGATCCACTCCCGAGACACCGGGAAGGACCACCCGCCGATGGCCGCCGAGACGTGCGAGGCGGGGTCGAGGGCGAGTTCGTGGGTCAGCCGCCACGCCTCTCCCCACGACATGCTCGCGGGCACGTCGTGGGCCATGTGGAACCGGGTGCGCCAGTCGTACTCAAACGCTGAGCGGTGCTCCTCGAACAGGTCGAGGAGCGTCAGGATTGGGGGAGGGTTGCCCCGCTCGGGTCGGCCGACTTGAACCATGCGGCGACGATCTCGAGGGTCTCGGGGACGGGCTTGTTGTAGAGCGCGTCCAGTACCGTCTCGTCGGTCACGACCTTCTCGAGGCAGACGAACGAGAACTTGAGTTGCCCTTCGTCGCCGTTCATCAGCGCGTCTCGGAACTCGCGGCCGGGGATCGTTGCCAGGACGTCGGACGGCGGCGGGATGACGAACGTCTTGGTGGTGACAGCCTTGGTCTTCGGGTCGGTCACGTCGTGCTCGAACGTGTAGGCACCCGGCTTCTGCGCCTTGGCCTTGTGGTCGGCGGGAGCCTTGCGGGTCGTCGGAGGCATGGTGGAACCCTTCTGGTCTACGCGGAGGTCTACGCGGGATGGGTCGAACACCTGCCGGGGCATCCGCGCAGAAGTACCCCGGCAGGTGGTTCTCAGGACTTGAGCGCGGTATCGTGCACGATCGGCACGGTGTACGCGGTGACGACGCACTCGTAGGCGGTGGCCTCACCGTTGACGAACCCGGTCGGGGTCATCTCGGTCAGCTCACCCTCGGAGACGTACTCGCGGTGGAGGTTGGTGCCATCCACGGCATCGAACACGAACGACTTGCGGCCACCCGTCGCGGCGGGGTCCGCGCTGTAGGTGCCCTCGGTCACCGTCTGGGTGACGGTCGTGCCGAACGCGAACTCGATGGTCGCCTTGTTGGTCTGGATCAGCGTGAACTTGTAGGTGCACTTCGCGTCCGTGATGAGAGTCCTCACGACCGCGTTGTTCTGCCACGCCTTGATGTCCTTCGTGGACCTGGACGGGTCGGGGACCAGGCCGTCCTCGCTGAGGTAGCCGAGACCGACGAACCCGGTCATGGCGGCGATGGCGGTGGCAGGCGCGCTGGCCGTAGTCGGACCGACGCTGACCTCACCACTGATTCCGGTGCGAACTTCGGACGCTGTAAGTGCCATGACGATGTGCTCCTTCGGGGTAGTGAATGACAGCGCATGGCCGTCCGGGATCGTGCAACCGACCTGCGCGCCGGGGACTAGAGGGACGAGCCGCGAATGATCAGCTCGGCCGTCACGTACTGCTTGGGGCGGCCCGACGTCTCGGTGACCGAGTACGGGCGGGACGCGCTCGCCTTGCGGACCGGGCCCGAGTTCTCGGATGCGCCCATGAGCGCGGAGACGAGGTTTGCCAGGGCGCACGTCTCAGCCTCGGACGCACCCCACACCTGCAAGCCGATGCGGGCGACCGCGCGGACGTCGCCGAGGGACTGGCCGCCGTCATCACGGACCACGACCAGGCGCTTGCTGACGGGCCACGGATCGGCCGGGCTGGCGCCCTCGGTCGGGACCTTGTTACGGACGGTCACGCTCGCTGAGTACGACTCGGAGCGCGCGGTCAAGGCTGCCTTGAGGTAGCCGATCAGCCACGCCTCAACGTCGACGTGCACGATGCCGGGCATCAGGCCGCACCGAGGGCGCGGGCAAGGTTCCCGGTCTTGGCTTCGACCACGAGCCCGTGGTCCGTGCCTGCCACGACCCGCTCGACCGCGCGATCCGTGGTGGCCGAGACGCGGTGGATGCTGTCGCGATACGCACCCGTGTCGACTGGGGCGCCAGCGATGGCCGCAGCCTCAACGCGATCAGCATGCTTCGCCAGTTCGGCACGCACGCCAGGATCGACCAGGAGCGCCTTGACGCCGGCCGAGATGAGTTTGACCCCGCTCGCCATCAGCCCTCCGCAACCTTGAGCTCGATAACGAGGCCAGCCGTAACGCCTGTGAACGGGGACACCCACAGGGCCGGGTGGCCTACGACGTCGTAGACGAGGCCCCGGACTCGCAGGCGATCGGACGAGATGACGTCGGGCGCAGAGCGGAAGTAGAGGCGCGGGGTAGTGACCGTCTGCGCGCGGCCTACCTCGGCCGGCTCCAGCGAACCGCCCGGGTCGAACGCCGCGCCCGTCAGGGGAACCTCGACGTCGGCACCCGGGAGCGGGTTGTCGTAGGGGTCGAGGCCGGGAGAGGCGCCTGTGCGGATGCGCCCGATCGTCTCGCCGCGCATCAGGCGCCGTACAGCGGGAGCGCCTGCGTGAGTACCGCTCCGCATGAGCAGTACAGGGCGCCGAAGTTGATCGAGCAGGTGTCGTTGTGCGCGCCGGTGAACGTCGGCAGCGTGTCGATCGAGAACGCGCCCGAGAGTTCCGAGCCCTTGCAGAGATCCTGCAACTGCTCGATCTCGGACGGCCAGAACATGCCGCGGCGAGGCTGCCGCGTGTCGACCGTCTGCCCGAACGGGCCGGCCGTCTGCGACTGCAAGGCGCCGCTGCCAGCCTCAGCCCAGCGGATGATCGCCCCGCGCAGGAGCGCCATCGCCGCAGCGGGGTACGCGAAGTCCTCAGAGGTGATACAGGGGGCGACCCGCTCCGCTGTCGCCAGCGCGTCGTCGATCATGGCCTGAGCCTTCACCGGCTCGATGTCGGCGAACGGCGCCAGATCCGTGAGCGTCAGCACTACAGCGGTCACGAGTCGCCCCCTTGCATCACTTGGTGGACTTGCGAACGGCCGGGGCGCGCTTCGGCGCCTCGACCTTCTCGTCCTCTACGGGCACGTACCCGGCGAGGACCTTGCCGTCACGGACGTTGACGATCACGCCCGTGACGGCGTTACGGAGGCGAACCATCAGTTCGCAACCTTGTCGACCACGGTCGCGTACCCATCTAGGTCCATAACCGCCCATCCGTACACGACCTCGAGGCGAAGCGCGATCTGGTTGGTGCGCTTGAGGTCGCCCAGACCGTCCGGGTCGCCGTACTTGATCAGCTCGACCGGGATCTTCTTCTGGACGCCCCAGCGCAGGAGGTCCCACTGCCCGATGATCGCCTTGACCTTCGTGTCCGCGGCCTCCGGGAGTCCCGAGACGGTCGAGGAGCTGAACGCCTTCAGGCCCTCGAACGAGGTGATGTTCGAGCCGTACCCGAGCTCCGGGTACTTCTTGCGGCCGTCGACGTACCGGGCGGTCGCCACGGTCCACGAGTAGGTCGGGTCGAAGGCGATGCCGTCGGGGATGTACCCATCGGCGATGACCAAGCCGGCCGCAGCTTCGATGACCGTGTCCGGGGTCGTCAGGGTTGCGGTCACGAGCTCCACGGAGTTCGTGGTTGTCGCGATCCGGTCGCCCACGACGATCGACGCCACAGCGGCACCGGTCAGGGGGTTGATGCCGTGGAACACGCCCAGGTCGAGCGCGCGCGCCAGAGCCAGGCCGCCCTGGTCTGCGAGGGTCGTGAGGATGCCGAGCTGGTACGCGTCGTCGGCCCACTGCACCTCTTCGTTGAACCGCATCGTGACCTGCACCTTGTGCGGGGTCGCGACCTTGGTTCCGAAGGTGGCGTTGGTCGGCGCCTTGTTCGCGCCCTCACCGACGTACTCGGCGCGAGGGGCCCCGGTGAGGGTCATGTGGGTGACCTCACCGAACTGCTGCGGCTCGGCTCCCGACAGGGCCGCCACAGCGGAGCCCGTCAAAGCCTTGGCGAACAAGCCGGCGGCGATGTTCTTGGGGAGGGTGATGCCAGTAGTTGCCAGAACGGCCATGAGCCGGTCTCCTTTTCAGATCAGGGGGAGCCGAACAGTTCTCGAGTGGTTTGGAGCTCGTCGCTGTCGGCGGAATGGGATGTGCTGCCTTCGCGGGGAACGTGGTTCCCGCGCTTCTTGCTTTCGCCTGCACGGCCGATAAGTCGCTGCACCTGCTTGAGCAGCAGCTCGGGGTCGTTCGCGGTCAGGAACAACTCGGCGTCGTCGGCGTCGATCTCGTGCAGCGCGACGAGGTGGGTGCGTAGTGCGTCGGCAACCTTCGCCGGCACCTTCGCCACCTCGGCATCCGCGGCAGAGAGTCGCTGAGCCGTCTTCTCCGATTCGGTGAGGTTGGACGCTTCGAGAGCATCGAACTTCGCAGCCTTGGCTTTCAGGTCGGCGTGATCGGCGAACTTCGCCCGCTCGCGCGTGACTCGATCGGAGATGATCCGGTCGAAGTCAGCCTGGGTTGCGGGAGGCGTGTACCCGCTCGTGCTACCGCCGTCGTTCTGCTGCTCGTTCTGGCCTTCGGCCGCGGACTCGCTCATCAGTTGCTCCATCTGTGGACCGCATGTTGACCGCCATGCGTGGGCGTAAACCTCCCCGGCGGGGAGGAAGTTGGTTAGCGCGCCGCGATCTTCCGGCGCAGTTCGGCAATGCGGGCCGCGCCCTGCGGCGTCGAGAACTTCGCATCGGCCTTCTCAAGGTCAGCCAGGGTTGACCGGAGCTGAGTAACCGTGCGGGTTGCGTCGACGTCCGCGTTCATGGGCGCCTTTCGCGGCTTCGACTTCCCGGCCTTCTGCGCCGCCGCCGGGTCGTTCTCAGCGAGCCAGTCGCGCACGCGGGCGCGGTCGGCGTCCGTGATGTTCTTGCCCGAGGGCGTGTACGGCTTCACCGGGAGCGGCTCGTTGCGCCAGGCGGGGTGGGCGCCACAATGGCAGTGGTCGTGAGACGCAAACCGTGCGGTGTGCTCCGTGTAAACGTCACCGCGGCCGATCAGCATTCGGCAGAACGCACACTCGCCCGTTCCGACCCGCTGCCAGCCGACCGCGCGGGAGTCCGCGTAGGACGAGCCCGTGATCGTGTCGCGCGAGGCGTTCGCGATCCGCCGCTGCAAGCCGCCCTCAATGAGCGTCTGAGCAGCAGCCCAATCAGGCTCGGGACCGAACAGCGGTCCGATACCCCATCGCGCCAGGACGTCGCCACCCATATCGCCGAGGTCGGCCGTGATCGCCGAGAACTGGCCTGCGATGTTCATGTCCTCGCGGAGGTTGTCGTACCAGTCGGCCGCGAGGGTCGCCGATGCCGAGCCGTAGGTTTCGCAGAGATCCGGCAGGATGTCCTCTAGCGCGGCCCGAGCCTCGTCGGCCGTCGTGACCGTGCGCCAGAGCTCGGCGAGATCCGCGTTCGCCAGCGTTGACAGGTCGGCGACGCCTTGGCGTAGATCAGTTGCCGGCGGCGACATTTGACGCGACCTTCTGGGCTGCGACGTTCTCAGCCGACAGTCTCAGCGCATCAAGAACACCCGAGCCGCGCTGCTTGCGCTTCTCGGACATCGCCCGCTTGATCTGCTGCTCGTCGAGCCCCAGCAACTCGAGACCGACCTCAGTCTCAGCAAGCCACGGGACGGAACCAATCTGCTTCGCGCCCGCGTCGGCCTGAGCCGCACGGGACAGGAATGCGGGCGAGCGCCACTTCGTATCGATTGACAACCACTCGGCCGGTATCTCGGTCAGTCCGTTTGCCATCGCCAACGCGCGCATCGACGCCATCAGAATCGGCGGCGACCACTCGTCATCCGCGCCCTCGGCCTCTGCGATGAGGTTCCGCTCCGCGTTGTTCGAGCCGTCCTCGGTCGTGGAGTTCGTCTCAGCCTGGACACCGAGGGAACTGACGGGGATGTCATGCTCACCAGCGAACGTCTTGGCCTGTTGAATGAACAGGTCAATGTGCGGCTGCGGAGACGACGCCGCGAACTGCTTCACGTCCGCGCGGGGGTTCACTGCGTCCTCGTCATCCGGGATCGCCTTGATCCGCCCGAGCATGATCTGCCACGACGCCTTCTGTGCGCCGGTCGCGTCCTTGAAGATCGACTCCTCCGCGCCCATGAGCCACATCTCGGGGAACGAGTAGACGTCCGCGTGACCCTCGGTGCGGATCAGCGTCCGCAGTCCCTGGTCGTGCATGGACATCGTGACCCGCGAAATGCGCGAGTGTCCGAACGGCTTGCGAACCTCTGGCTTGTAGACCAGCGGCTCAGCAGGGACGCCCCACGGATGCTCGGAACGGTCCACGGACCAGCCGCTGCTGTCGTGCTCGGCGGTGATTGTGAGGCCGTCGAGGTACAGCGCGAGCGACGTCGGCTTGCCCTCGTCGTCGTCGCGGCCGGTGATCGACAGGAGGTTGCTCAGGTGACGGGTGCGAGGGTTCCAGTCGCCGGTCGCGCTCATCGCGTCCTTGACGTGGATCAGCCCAGCGACTTCACCGGCCGCCTCGTCGCCGAGGGTGTTCACCAGGAACGAGACACCGTGGAGCAGCGACGAAGCGAGGCCTGAAGAGATCTCGGTCCGCAGCCGGTTACCGTTCCAGACCTCACGGAAACCCAATGAGGCCAGATCGCCATCAGGCCAGATCAGCCCGTCAAGATTGCAGCGGCGCGACAGCGCATCGACGGCCTTCGCGGACCATCCAAGCGCAATCCCAAGCCGGTAATACTGCGGCGGGATGATGCTCCCGATCTGGCGGAGCGCCCGCTTGCCGTCGTAGTAGCAGGCCCGCAGGAAGTTCCGCGGCTGCTTCTCATCGAGCTCATGCAGGAGGTGGTTGAGGGTCCGGTCCTCGTCGTCACTGAGCCCGGGAAGGGCGATCCTGTCGGTCATAGCACCGTGGCCCTCCTGCTGTCGCTACCCGTGCGGCCCGCGCCGCTCTTGCCTGTCGTCACCGCGTGCAGCGCCAGGGTCACCGCCTCGAGCGGAACCACGTCCACGTCGGGAGACAAAGGCTTCCAGCCCCATCCGCCCGCGGTGCCGATCGTCCGTCTGCCCGCGCCGCGAACCGCGTCGTCGAGTTGCTTCTGTGAGGAGTGCGTCAGGGACGCCGACCGGATCGCCTCGGCGGTCATCGCATGAGCGGCGATCACCTCGTCGACACTCGGCGTGCAGATGATCCGCGCCGGGATCTTCGCCACCCGCAACGCGTTGACGAGCGCACCCGCGCCAGCCTTGCCGTCGACCGTGATCCGCGAGCAACCGCGCCACCTGGCCGACAGCCACGTAACGAGCCAGCCCGTACCGGCCGCCATGTCGCGAACCTTGATGAGCTCGACGTGAGGGACACCCACGGCAGGACGCAGAGCAGCCGCCAGGGCGACGCGCGAGCCGTCCGCGGAGAACCGCACCGCGTAGGCGATCCGACCGTCAAGCGGGGCCGCTGTATGACCGAGCGCATCCCATTTGGCCCAGTCGATCTCAGACGGTGCGAGCGTGTTGACGTCATCCCAGATACCAATACCCTCGCGGCGGAACGACTCGTTCCCGAGGTTCACCTTCATGCGCAGCATCGCCGCTTCGGGCGTGCGGCTCAGGTAGGACGGGTTGCCCTTGCGCCACTGGGCGCGGTCCTCGACGTCGGCGTCCGGGTCGGCCGAGACCTCGACGAACAGCGCATCCTCAGACGTGCCGGCCAGAGCGTCGCGGCGCCGAGACGAGAACACTTCGGACGGGTCGGACGGCTTCGGAGGTGTGCCCAAGTACAGGATCAGCGGGTTCGCCGAGACATTCGTCGCGGGCACCATGTCGTCGAGCGCCTTCTGCGTGAGGATCTGCGCCTCGTCGAACACGAGGACGTCGACGTCATCGAAGCCACGCCCGAAGCCAGACTCCCGAGCGCCAAACATGATCCGCGAACCGTTGACGAACTCGATCTCCTGCTGCCCGTTCGCACGTCGCACGATCAGAATGTGCGGCGCGAGCTTCTTACGCTTCGCCATCCCCTGGAACGACTTGAACGTCTCATCCGAGGTGCGCGTGCGGTGCGCCGTCCACACGACCTTGAGGCCGGGGAACAGGATGCACAGCGCCATGATCATCATGCCAACCGTGAACGTCTTGCCGACCTGGCGGCATATCGACATCGTCACGCCGCCGATACCCGCGGCGTACTGACCATCCTCGCGCTTCGCCAGAATCGACCGACCGAGGCCGTCCTGCCACTCGTCGAACCGGACGCCCCAACCGTGGCAGGTATCCCGAACCGCCGGCCAGCCCGTCGAGACGATCCCGGACGGGAGGATGACGTGACGGGCTAGGTCAGACAGCGACCCAGCGCTCGTCGGGAGTCGTGGCGGCACCGTCTGCCTCCTCGGCCTTCGCGTCCATGACCTCGATATCCCGGGCGATCTCCATGAGTCGCCGGGTCAGAGCTGCCAGGTCACGGGCCGGGGTGCTCGAATCTTCGACGGCAGTAGCCACGCGAGACCGCATCGCCACCAGGAGATCGCGACGGGTGCCCTCGGATGCTGCGGATGTGACCGTGAACGTCCGCTTCAGAGCAGGGGGCGCCTCGTTCGGGGCGACCACGCGCAGGGTCTTTCGGGGCATCGTGGTCACCTCGGCTCGCGGAAAAATGATGGGGAGAGACCGGCCCTATGCCGGTAGGGTGCCCTGCCCTCGACCGAAGGGGTACCTCCCCCTGGTCACCACTCGCGAGAGGTTACGACCTCGGTCAACGGCAGCAATACTCGTGCTGACTTGCGTCGGTTGCACTCGCGATGTGTGAGCTGGCAGTTGTCTCGCTTGAGCGGATCACCCCCGAGCGAGACTGGAACCTTCTCGTCGATCTCTGCTCTGCGCGGGTCGGGTACGCAGCCTGTGCAGTCGGGGGTGATGCATCGCGGGCTGTGTTGCCCAGCCATCAGACTGAGCGTCTTGTCGACTGGTTCGTGACAGATGGCGCACACGCTCTCGACGGCGAGGATGCGCCGCCTTAGTTGGCGCCTGCGGTAGCCGTTGGCGTTCCGGGGATTGCTCGCCACCCGGAACCCCCAAGGTCAGGCAGTAGCGCCCAGTTCCTGCGCCAGACGCTCGAACCCTGCCTGGTGTTTCTTGAGGAAGTGGAGCTGGTATCGGCGACCGTCAGTGGTTGAGATGGTGAGGTTGCCGTTGCCCATGAGGCGCGGTGGCTTGTAGTCGATGCTGGTGATGGTTGAGCGGAGGATGGTGACATCGCCTTCGTCGTGGCCTTGGCCGGCGAGTGCGATGCGGGCTGGTTTGTTCTTGCCGCGCACGACGATGCGGGTTTCGTCACTGTCGACGTCGATCATGTATCCGTCCATGCGCGGAGGGTACACCTCGACCTCCGACGTGTGTCCTCGCCCGTGCCCGTGCTTAACCCGGGTCTCTAGTGGTGGGTCCGGTGTCTCGTGCGCCGGGCGAGGAGTGTTGGGGTGTGGCGAAGTCGCTGGGAGTCGAACCCAGGCTTGACGGGTTGGAGCCGTCCGTGCTGCCGTAACACTTCGACGACATGACGATGGCCGGAGAGCGATGCTCGACCCGGCCGGTTGTAGAGACAACTGTTCTACTGGCAGGTGAGTGTACTCGCACTTGCGTCAACTTGCACAACGACACGCCGATGGCCTCCGCGGGTTCGCTTCCGCCAGGCCAGTTCGGCGTCCAGCACGTCGGGCATGTTGACGGCGAGCCGTCGATTTACCCGGTGCGAGCGGATCGGAACACCACGCCTGAGCCACACGTAGATCAGGTGTCGGTCGATCCCGAGCCGCTGGGCAGCATCGGTCGGCGTGAGCCACTCGACGCCGGTTAGGTCGATCACGCCACGTACCCTCGCTCGATCGCGAGTCTGCCGATGGCCCCGTCGTACTCGGCCTCCGTGTAGACGCGCCCGCACTCCGGGTGGGTGCAGGCGACGTGGAACGGCAACCTCGGCCCACACGTCGGCGTGTACACGAGCGATGCCCGCCCGCACGACGTGCACAGCACCCCGGCGACACCGTGCGTCTTCGTGTCCTCCATCGGCCAGCGTGCCTTCGTGGTCGCGATGAGCGAGCTGAGCTCACGTCGCATCTCACCCGCCCATTCCTGCTCGGAGCACCAGGGCAGCATCGGCAGCAGCCACTTGACGAGGCGGGCGGTCGCTTCGGGATCGAGCACTCCGACCGTCGAGCCGTACAGCGTCAGCCAAGCGCCGCGCGGATCAGGTCCTGCCATCCGTGCGCCGTTCGGGTGCTCTTCGAGGATGAGCAGCGCCCAGGATGCGAGGTTGGCGTGGATCTCGTCAGCCGCGCCGATGGCTGCACTCAGGATCGAGCCCCAGGCAGGGTCGCCCATGCTGCGCCCGTCGCCGGCGGGTTTGCGTCCGGCGTCCGGCTCGGCGAGGAACCGTAGGTGGCGGACGAGTGGCGCAGCGTCGATCACGTCGGACGTCAAGCGCTGAAAGCACCAGGGACACAGGTTCCCGTACTCGGCGGCACGTGGCAGGCAGCCGGTGCACGGGTCGATCTCGGCGCTCTTCGTCTCGCACGTCGTGAGGTGCGAGCCGCGCTGAGTGCAGCCGCTCAGGCATGCGCTGGTCATCATCACGTCGTCTCCTGCCGGGTGAAGCCGATGGGTGGTCGGGTGTCAGTCATCGTCGTTCTCCCGCCGGTAGTCGGCTGCGATGCCGGCGGACTCCCGGGCGGTGGCCCATTGGAGGAAACCGAACGCGTCCCACGCACGGAAGTCCCGGCTGGTGGCCTTGAAGATCCACCGCTCCCCGTCGTCGTCGATGACCTCGCCGAGGATCAGCACCTTGACGGGGGTGAGATGTTCGGCGGCCATTGCCTGCTCTGTGGCGAGGATGATGCGGTTGGACTCCGAGGCGAGGTCACTCACGGCGTCACCTCCGGGCGGTACAGGACGGTCAGGGGTCTGGGGTCGGGGCCGCTCATGATGTTGCTGGACGAGTACGGCCCTTCGTCGTCGCCAGTCGCATCCCAGCCCGGACGCCACCTATCGCCACGACGCGCATACACGCTCGGCCCGGAGCCGTCCGTGTACCAGCACGCCACGACGCTCCCCACGGGCAGCGCGTCCAACTCCTCGGCGGTCGTGACCTGCACCGGGTCGTCGTCGGGGTCCTCGTCCTCCCGCGCCAACACCTCATGGCGATGCTTCTGGAACGCAGTCTCACGGCGCTCTTCCGCCCGCTCCTCCGCCCCCTCGTCCTGCACCGGGTGAGCGGCGAGGAGGGCTTCAAGATCAGACACGCGGACCATCGGGTCGGACCATGCCGTCCCCGTGCGTCCGTTGTCCCAGCGGATGAACCAGGGTTCCGCTGCCAGCGCCTCGATCCCAGCGCGCAGGTCAGCGGTCATGGGAGTCACCCGCACGGGCCTCGCGGAGCATGGAGCCAAGCGTGTTGGACGCGACTGCGAGCCACACGGGGCCAGGATCAGCGGCGGGTGCGATTAGCAGGTCTAGGGCGGTGTCCTGCACCCACCCCGGACCTGTGCCCGCCTCTACGTCCCATGCGGCGGTGATCGCCTGGGACAGGGCGGCTGCGGCTGCCATCCCGTTCCCGTCGCCCATCGCGGTGTCCCAGATCGCAGCGAGCCTGATCTGTAGCGGGTTGGTGCTCATGATTCCTCGTCCTCTCGGTTGGCTATCTCGACCCATGCTTCCCATGCGTCCCTGACCGTGCCCCGCCAGTCCGTCCACGCCCGGAACTGCCACGCCCCATGCGGGCAGGTGACCACCTGCGGCCCGTCCTCCTCCGGCGGCCACGGGCAGCCGCAGTCGAACCGGCCCCGGAACTGGCGCGCCTCCCATGCGTCCGCCACGACCACGGCCAGGACGGCCAGGACGGGAAGCGCCACCGACAGGGCCAGGACGGCGGTCACCGGGTATCACCCGACGCGAGCTCGGCAGCATCCGGGGTCCGACGCGGTTCGTCGAGTGCGGCGTCGAGGATCGCCCGCACCCGCTCCGCAGACACGCTCGGCACACGTTCGGCCGGCGTGGACGACGGCTCGAGGTCGGCGGTACGGCACGCGCTGCAGTTGTAGGCCGCATAGGACTCGTGGCCGTACTTGGCACACCGGGCGGGCTCGACCCGGGTGTTGGGTGTGCGCCCGGTGTGCCAGTGCGGGCCATCCTGAGCCAGCAGTGCGGGTGTCGTCACGTCGGTGCGCATCGCGTAGGCGATGACGGCGTGTGCGAGCTGATCGAGTGGTGCGATGTTCCGGGCGGCGTGGATCGCGGCAGCGCAGCCGGGGATTTGCCAGGTTGGGTGCAGACCAGCCATGAGGGCCGCGAGGGGGCGAGTGATGGCGTCGCTCATGCGGTCACCTCCCAGTCGAGCCCCGGCTGTGCGAGGCGGTTGTGGAGGCTGTCTGCGAGGTAGTCGGCGTTGAGGTCGACGCCGACGTAGCGTCGCCCGTGCTTCGCGGCAGCGAGTCCCGTCGTGCCACTCCCGCTGAACGGGTCGAGCACGATCCCGCCCGGCTTGCATCCGGCTTGGATGGCGCGCTCTGCTAGGGCTGGTGGCATCGTGGCGAAGTGCGCAAACGGGGTTGGACTGGTGGGGATCGTCCACACGTCGCCGGGGTTGCGTCCGGCATCGCTCCCTGCGTAAGTGCGTCTCCGCCCCGTCCGGGCACGTCCAGCCTGGGGGCACTGGTTCCCGGGGTAGGGCGTCGGGTCAGGGCGATACAGTCCCGTCATGGCTGATATGGATGACGTCTGCTCGCGTTGCGGGAGTTCGCTCGACGACGGTGAGGGGTGGGATGGGCTTTGCGGATCGTGCGCCGATATTTCAGAGGGCGCAGCGACCAGCGGGTAGGCCACCGGCTCACGGATCGGGTCCAGGTCGAACCAGTACCGCGGCGACTTCGACAGCAGGAACAGGTGCTCGTGCTTCGCGCTCAGCCGGTCGGTCACGGACTCAGGCATCCCGTTCGGCTTGGCCCAGATGATGTCGTTGCGCAGAATCCACCCGTCGTCCTGTAGAGCGAACGCTGTGCGCCAGGGGATGCCGAGGAGGTTCTTGGCGGGCACGTCGAGCACGAAGCGACGTGGCTCGAACTTGGCCCGAGCGTTCACTGAGTCGGCAGTCTGGCGGCCTGCGTCTGATCGACCGTCCCGCATGAGCCCGCTCTTGCCTGTTCCGCCCGAGCCTTTCGTGTTGCTCGCGTAGGAGTCCCCGAGGTTGAGCCAGAGCGTCGCGTCGTCGGCGAGTACCCGGCGCACCTCGGCGAACAGGGCGCGCATCCCCTCGACATACTCAGCCGGGCTGGACTCAGCGCCCATCTGCCCGTCGACGCCGTAGTCCCGGAGGCCGAAGTACGGCGGGGATGTGACGCAGCAGTCGACCGAGCCGGCGGGCAGGGTGCGCAGGACGTCGAGCGCGTCCCCGTGCCACAGCGTCACGGACTCGTCCTGGTAGTAGGGGGCGGTCATGGCGTCTCCTCGGCCTCGGGTGGGGCGAGCGTGACGACGAGGCCGGGCGTGTGGCGCACGAGCCAACCCGTCGTCCAGTCCACGAGGTATGCGACGGCCTCGCTCTCGTCGAGGGTCTGGTGGAGACCTTCGAGCAGCCCAGCGGCAGCGTGGTAGCCCTCGTGAGCGATGGTGCAGAGCAGCGCGGGGGCGTCGGTGTGCTTGGCGACGTCCACCCACACGAGCATGTGCGTCCGCCCTGTGCGCGAGTCCCAGAACCGGTCGGTTCGGCCGATGGACGTGGGTACCTCCGACGTCTGTCCGAAGCGTCGGCGCAAGGTCGCCCATGCCTCTGGGCTCGTCGCGTAGTGCAGCCGCGCGTCGTAGGGGTTCACGACGGTCGAGCGTGGGTGGCTCTGGCTCGTGGCGGCGCTCATCTCGCACCTCCGGGCATCATCCACGTTGCCCGGGTGGGTCCAGCGTCAGGGGCCGATGCGCGGCCTGTGGACAACCTCGCGTTACGGAAGGTGACGATCATGATGTAGTTCCTGTTCCCCTGTTCCCCTGTTCCCCTGTTCCAGGCGCGACACTCTCGCGAGGGTTCGCGACACTCTCGCGAATGACCGATGCGCCATAGTCAAATGTGCCGTCTGGCCTGGGCAAACGTCCCTTGCCCGGTTTGTCGATGCGCTGCACTGACTCCCACGACGAGACGTAGAGCAGGGGGGTCCCATCGGGGGTATAACGCCAGATGAGACCGGCTTCGAAAAGGTGGGAGAGGGCTCGCGACACTCTCGCGAGGGTTCGCGAGGGGTTGCGAGCCATGTCGCGTGGGAACACGTCGGAGACGATCAGCTCGACGTCGTCCTTGCCGACACCGTTGTCGTCCACGTAGGACTCGAGGCCCTTGAGAACGAGGCGCGCATCCCAGTCGACGGACGCGACGGTGCGTGAGCGCCAGAACTCGGGTTTGGTCGACCGGATGCGCATCAGCGCTCACCACCGTCGCCGTGGATCGGGCAGTCAGGGTTCTGCTCCATCGCCCCGCCAGGCTCAATGGCCCCGTAGTACGTCCAGGGGTTCTCGACCGGGAAGCATGTGCAGGTCGGTGTCGTTGCGCTAGACTCTGACATTAGCCCCTCCTTACTAGGGGTCAGGCCCTCGGGGAACGGTGCGCAAACACCGCCGGGGGCCGATTTGTTGGCCGCCTCAATTCTAGCAGTAACTGTGACCATTCCATGCCCTTTCCCGGCAGCCTTCATGCGTTCCGCGCGGCCTTGTAGGACAGCGCATGTGATGAGCCGCGCGAGTGGTGCGATGCGCGTGTCGGATTCGATTTCGGCGGCAAGGGCGAGAATGTCGGCGGGGGTCATCGCACCGCCTGCATCTGGTCGAGGATGGCCCCTGAGATGAGGTCGAGTCTCCGGTCCGCCTCGGCGCGGATCTCCTTTTCGGTCCACACATTCTGGTGGCGGTCCTTGTCGTGCTGGGCAGTGTTGCGGGCAAGCGAGCACGCCCAGCACTTGCGGTGCCCAACCCGTTCCTTCGATGGAACGATGTTCGGCGGCGCGAGTGGATGCCCCCAGGGGCAAGACGTCTTCGCGGTCTGGTGGTTGGTGCCATGCCGAATGGAGTCGCGTATATTCGCTCCGCGGGTGTCCCACCGCAGATTTGCGAGGCGGTTGTCGGTCGGATCGCCGTTCCAATGGCACGCTTCCATGCCCTCTAGACATGGGCCGACGAACGCTAGGAGCACCATGCGGTGGACCAGCCTCGTCCGCCCGCGCCCGTCCATCTTTACGTAGACCACCAGGTGGCCAGACGCTATGCGTTGAGGCTTGAGGATGCGCCCGGGGAGCGTCAGGTGTCCGCTGTAGGAATGTGGCACCACTCTCGCTACGCTCCGAATGCGACCATTGTCTGACACTTCGTAGGCGCCACTACTGCCTGGGATCGGCAGCCACGTCTCACGGATGGCGCTCATCTGATGCTCCGTAGTTGGTCAAGAATCGAGCCGTCCAGGAGTGATGCCGGTCTCCACACGTCCGCGTCAATGCCGGCGTCGTCGAGCGCGTTGAGCCACACGGATTGCGCCGAAGTGACCGTGCCGCGCTCGGTTTTCAGCTCACGGATCAGCACCCCGCGGCGTCCCACAATCACCAAATCTGGAAATCCGGGCTCGGATCTGCGGCTGGAATATGTGTGATAACAGAGCAGCCCGAGTACCTTCGCGGCTTGGCGCACCTGGGTGAGCAGCTCAGCCTCGGTCATGGCGCCGGCGCACTTGGCGAGGTACTCGCGGGTGGTCATGGGCGCGGTCATGCGGCACCGCCGTTTGTCCAGCGCAGCGCGTAGTCCTCGACGCCCCAGCCCTGCTCGTAGTGGACGTGTAGTACGTCGCCGTCAATGCGGTAGGAGGAGCGTCCGGCGTTCTTGAGCCGCAGCGCCCGGGCGCGGATGGCGTCGGCTGCGGTGAAGCCGCGCCACACGGACTCGTAGGTCTCGACGGTGACGTGCCCGTCCGGCATGGTCACGGTTCGGGTCGCGTGCATGGTCGATGACGGCACGGGTGCGGGCTCGTCGGCGGCGGCGAAGAGGTCGGGCTGCGTGGCGCTCATGCGGCTGCGCTCCGTGTCGGCAGGTCGTCGGTCGCGGGGTTGCACGTGGCGCACACGCCGTCCCAGCGCCACTGGTCGCAACCAGGGCAGCGGGTGATGCGCGCGTCGAGGCGGACCCGCCAGTCGCGGGTGCTGCGGTCGGTGCCGTATGCGCGCGCCGTGGTCGTCATCGGTGTGTCGCCTCCCGGGCGCGGTATCGGACGACCTGGCGGGTTGAGATGCCGAGCGTGTGGGCGATCTCGGCGGCTGACTGGCCCTGGGCGGTGAGTCGTGCCACGCGGGCGACATGGTCTCGGCTGCGCTCCTCAGCTGCGATGACCCACGCGGCATTGGCGATGGCGGCGTGTTCGGCAGACGTCATCGCCTCCCGTTTCGCTTTCCGCTGCCGCTTCCGGGCGAGGTTGGCGCGTTCGGTGTCGTCCAAACCGCCGCGCATCCCGTGCCGGTAGTACGAGCTGCCGGACTCATGGTCGAGTGCGTCTTCGAGGCACATGCGCCTGATCGGGCACCCCGCGCACAGTTCGCGACCCTTGGCCCATGCGGCGGCGCGTTTCACGGGGTCGGTGGAGGTGGCGCCCTCGTCGGGGTACCAGGGGTCCCACGGCCATGCGGTCCAGGTGACGCAGACGCCACGCGCCCGCCAGTCGGCCCGGTCGCTGCCGCCCTCACGGACGACGACGTGGGAGATGGTGCGGAGACGGGCGGGAGTCATGCGGCGGCGCCCTTCCTCATGGCTTCGCGTTCCCGCAGCGACGTACCGCCCCAGACGCCCTCGAGTTCAGGGTCGGCGAGCGCGAGGGCGAGGCAGGCGGCTCTGATGTCGCACCGCCGGCAGATGGCTTTCGCGGCCCGGTTCGACTCGCCCTTCACGGGGAACCAGATGGCGGGGTCGACCTCGGCGCACCTGCCGCCGATGAGGTCCAGAATTCGCGGCCCGCTCATCGCCGCACCTCGAGGATGCGTGCGAGTGGGATGCGTTCGACGGGCGCGACTGGTGGGCCGGTGTAGACCGTCACGGACTCGGTGTTGACACGTTCGACGGGGTGCCAGCCCCAGCGGTCGCGGACCATCTTGGCGCCCTCGACGTCGGCGCGGGTGAGCTTCACTCGTGCGGTCTCGGCGGCGCGTGCTGCGGTGTGGCGTGCGATGACCGCCGCGTCCTCGGCGGTCTTGGCTGCGTTGACGCGGGCCACAGTGGCGGTCAGGTCAGCGGTGGCGGCGCGGGCAAGGGACCGGGAGCGGTTGGTCATGGCAGCACGTCCACGTCGTCGTAGTTCCGGCCCTGGGTGTCGACCTCGATGTCCATCTGTGTCCCGTCGCACCGGGTGGTCGTGACCCGGAACCGGCCGCTGGTGAGGGCTCTGACGCGCTCGACGGTGAACGACCCGTGCTCGGGCCCGTGACCGGCACATGTGTGCAGGACGCTGATCGTGTCGCCGGGGGCGTAGGGGGCGGTCATGCGTATTCATCGCCCTTGCGGCGGGCGTCGGCGCGGTCGATCATCCAGTCGTCGTATGCGTCCTGCGCGTCCTGCTCACAGGTGCATGGGTCGTTCTCGCAGTCGCAGTCGTCGGGGGGTTCCAAACCGTCGTAGCGCGCCTGAGCGGCGTCGAAGCCGGGGATGCTCATGCCCGTCCCCTCTCGGCTCGTGCGCCGACACAGAGGACGACCACGACCACGACCACGGCGACCACGCCCCGCCCACCGAACCCGGGCGACGGAGCGACGACGATGGACACGGCGAGGGCAGCCAGGATGAGGACGGCGACACGAAGGGCGCGGATCATGGCTTGCCCCAGGTGCCATCGGACCAGGCGGCGGCACCGATGAGCAGGAGGAAGATGGCGACCATGAGCCCGGCGATGGGGCCGCCCTCAGCCCAGGCGACCGCGATGAGCAGTCCGGCGACGATCCCCGTCGTGCCAGCCTTGACCAGGCGGGCGGTCATCGCGCACCCCCGTCCTTGCCGAGTTGGATACCGGCCGCGAGCATGAGCAACCCGGCAGCGAGGACCGTCAGCGCACGAGCCAGGTCACGGCGGGCGGTCACGAGGGGTCCTCGGGTGTCGGCTCGAGCGCGTCCATGGCCCGCGTGCACTCGGCCTTCGTGAGCGTCTTGGTGGAGTCCACGTCGCGGCCGAGGAGTTCGGTGAGCCACGCGAGGACGTGGTCACGCTCGGTGAGCCCGTTCGCGGTCAGGAGCGTCCACAGGCGCTTGGACTGCGCCGCGGTGCGCAGGTCCGGCGCGGGAGCATCGTCGCTCGGCCCTGGCTCGTCAGGGGCCGGCGTCGGGGTGCGGGTGGCACGGCTCATCGTCCGGGTCGGTGCAGGCGGCTCCGGCTCGGCAGGGGCAGCCTTCGTGCGGGACTTGGCCCCGGTGCGCTCGTAGGTGTCCGCGTCAGGGTCAGGCTCGTCGGTCGGCAGGCACAGCGCCTGGATCAGCGCGGTGCGCTCGGCGACGGACATCGCCTTCGGTGTCGCCTTGTCACCCGAGTCCCACGCCTCACCCGGAACCCGCGCCGACACAGACGAGCCGTCGAGGGCGTAGAACGTATAGCGCACGATCACCCGGCACGCGGTCGTCGATTTCCCGGTGGATGTCTTGACGTCCTCGTAGGTGACGGACTCGACGTCGGGGATGCTGATGACGTGGTGCTTGCGCAGGACCGGGCCGACCGCGTTGACGACAGCATCGATGCCACGGAACAGGAACCTCTGCGCTTCGTTGCGGTCACGTTTGGCGACGTGGTCGACGTCCGCCATGACGGCGGCCAGGGACGCGTAGATGTCGTTCATGCTGCACTCGCTCCTTCGGGCTCTGGCATCGGGTCACCGATGAGGCCCTTGATCCAGTCGGTCTTCTGTGCGATGAAGGGCCACTTGCGCGACTTCCGGTAGTTGCATCCGGCGCACGCTGGGCGAAGGTTGGAGAGCCAGTGAGAGCCGCCCTTGGATAGCGGCTTGACGTGATCCATCTGATCGGCGGGACCGCCACACATCCAGCAACGGTTACCGAAGTAGTCAATGCGGGCAACCATCTGCTCGGGAGTGAAGAATCCAGCTATGTCGCGCTGCAGCCGGTTCTCGCGGTCCTCGATGCGAGCCTGGCAATACCAGTGCTGGTGGCAGAGACCACGGGCGTAATGCACTCGCTCACAGAACCGTGCCGAGCACTTTTCGTGCAGTCCAACGACGATCGGCGTGGCGAGCGGGTCGCCGTACTTGTTGTATCGGTGGTAGTGCGCAGCACAGAGGCCAAGCGTTCGGTCGACCCTCTTGCAATTCTGAATCGAGCAGCGTCCGGTCCTTGGCTTCGTCTCACGTTCAGCCTCACCGGCGGCGCCACGCTTCCTCCACCGGGCATAGTGAGTTCCGCACAGACCCCTTGCCCATCGCGGTGAGTCGCAGCCATCGACGGAACAATCCACGGGGACCTTCGGCTTGAGGTCGGTGAGAGACATGAGGGGGTCACCGGTCCGCTTCCACCGGGTGTAGTGCGTGCTGCACCAGCCGTGTGCTGTCCCTGGAACACCTGCCGGCTTAGGGCATTCGTCGATCAAACACGGCTTATTCATGACGCCACCTCGTCGGCAGGATGTTGAACGGGTTCACCGAGGTACCCCTTGATTCGGTCGACAGCATTGGCTGTCCACGCGATGTGCAAGAAGTCTTTCCAGGCGGCTTCCGGCTCAGTGAGTTCGTAGAGCGTCGATTCATTCGGTTCGATGTGGACGACCCCGTACCGCTCGATCACGGGCATGGGCTGCTCGTTGCCCTCGTCGTCAACGAAGAATTCCGCGTGGCCATAACTGGCGATCTGGATGCCATACTCACCGAACACGCCGCGGCTACTTTTCCAGTCGAGTAGCCACACCTGGCCGTCGATGCGGCACACGATGTCGGGGGTTCCGGCGTACCACCATTGACGATTCCCGACGGGGCGTTCCGTCCAGATGACTTCGGGTTGCCACTCGTCGAGCCACCGGACGTAGCCCTGTACGGGGTCGATCAGGTGATCGGGAACATCTACCTCTTCGCCGTGCGCGATCCGTTCGGCGAGCTCGTGGACGGCGGTGCCGCGCACGGCGGCTTCATCCCGCTTGGTCCAGGGGACCTGCTTGAGTGCTGCGACTGCGGAGTTGCGACCCATGGTGCGGAGCGCCTCGACGCCCTCGGGATGATCCAGGACGTACTCGGCGACCGATTTGGCTGCCCAGTAGGGGATGGCGGGCTTGGGGAGGCCCTTGCTGATGAGCGTCGTTACGCCGGGGACAGGACGACCGTCGAGCGTGTAGTGGTGTCCCTTCTCGCTGAACTTGAGGCTCATGACGTCGGCCAAAGCCGCGCGGTGATCTCGGCGCGGCGTTCGTCCGAGCTGAGGTGCTGGCCGCACCCGTAGTCGAGCGCGGAGAGCAGGTTCGCCGTCCGGGCCTCCTCAGCGAGGGCGATGGTGGCGTGGACCTGCGCGCGGGCGATGTGAACAGCAGCGAGCGCGGCGAGCTGGTGCGCGACGCTGTCTTCGATCTCGGCACGGGCGGCGGCGAGGTGATCGATCGGCGCGGTCATGAGGTCACCTGGGCGTCGTAGCGGGACGGCAGCCCGTCGAGCCGGTCGAGGCGGCTGTACTCCGGCGCCGGGTCGTCCGCGACGACGTTGCGGGACCACCATGCGCGGAGGCGGGTCATGAGGTCGCCTCCGCGTCGCGTGCCGTGTAGTACGCGTCGCACGCCGCGTCGCGTGCGGCTATCGATGCGTCGAGCGCGCTCCCGGCTCGCATGACCGCAAGTTGCGCGTCGTCCAAAGCTGCGAGGGCGGCGGCGAAGTGATCGGTCGGGGCGGTCATGCGATCGCCCCCCCGGCGTCGAGTGCGTCGTAGTACGCGTAGAGAGCCACGTCGCGCGCGCTCGTGGCTCGCGTGAGCGCACGGTCCGCGTCGTCCAGGGCGTCGAGTGCGAGCTGGACCGCGTGCGCGGGACTGGCCTGCTCCGCGTCCAGCCGTTCAGCGGCGGTCACAACGTCACGCCCGATGCGATCGTCTCGGCGCGTTCCAGGCCGGCCCGGTAGCTCTTGGTCCACCGGTCGGTGAGCGGGGCCAGCTTCGTCAGGCGCTCATACCGGATGTCCGCGACGATGCTCGCCCGGATGGTGTCTTCGAGGCACGCCTCCTCCGCGTCGAGGGCCGCGATGGACGACTGGTTGGCCTCGTCGTGGCGCTCCTGGTCGAGGGATAGGGAGAAGTCCTCGCCGGTCATCGCAGGTCCTCGGGGGTGATGATCGTGAACCCAGCGGCACGGAGCGCTTTGACGACTTCCCGCTCGCTGAATGTGACCTGCCGGCGCTCGCGCAGGCCGAGGCTGTCGCGGCGCTCGATGACGAAGGTGACGCGATGGAGAGGCTGCGGCCACGCCGTGGTCGGCTCCGCGTGCCGGGTGACCTTGAGCCGGTTGGAGGCAACCTGGCCGCTCATCGTGCGCCCCGGATGATCTCGCGGACCTGCGCGGACTCCTCAGCGGCCCACGCGGCGGCACCGGTGAGCGGGGCGTAGTGCCGGGCAGGAAGGTAGCGGCTCGTCGGGAACCCAACCTTTGCCAGCATGTTGCGCTGAGCCGTCTCAGCGGTCATCACGGCGCGGTGACGTGGCGGGGGCTTCACGACCAGGTCGTAGCCAGTCGGGGTCGGGGTCATGGTCATGACGGGCCTTTCAGTCGGGGGCGGTCAGGCGGTGATGGGCTTGCGGCACCAGCAGGGGTCGCTGGCGAAGTACTCCGCGCCGCAGAGCGGGCAGTAGTGCATGTGTGTCGACGTATCGCGACCGACCCACACGGCAGCGAGTTCGCGCCGCTCGAAGGGATGGGCGCCGTAGTTGCAGCCCGTGACCCCCGAGAGGACGACCTTCCGGGCCGCCCTCTCGCTGCGCGTGCTCACGACGCACCTCCCGCGGGGATGGGGCAGACGAGTCGGCGCACGGCCGACCACTTGTTCGCGTTCCCAGCGGTCCCACCCATCGGGGCGAGCACGTCGGTCAGCTGCAGGTAGCCCGCCTTGGTCCAGGCGTTGATCGCCGCACCGATGGCAGGCGGGGGGACGGTCGGCGGCAGGAGGTCACGGAAGAGGCTGATATGGACCCGGCCGTCGTGGTCCCGCCCGCACTCGTTGATCGCCAGTCGCAACGACTCGCGGGCCGAGACGCGGGACGGGCGCCAATCCGAATGGACTGCGCGCAGGGCGGCGGGGGTGTCGTGGACCGGCCGGAGGACTTCGCGCCAGAGATCAGCGGGGCTGAGGTCGGTGTACCAGAGGTCGTCCTGCACGGGTGCGGCGCTCATGCGAGCACAACCATCCATGCCATCGTGCCGAGCAGCACAAGGGTGAACACGGCGACGCTTGGCGTGGACGGCTTGGTTGGCTGACCGATCCGACCCACAGCCACCAACGCCGAGAGGACGATCCAGGCCATGAGAACCCATTTCGCGGCGCTCATCGCCACGCCCGCCTGTCGTCTTCGGTGAGCCAGGAGTCGTCCCACGTCGCGGCCTCGACCTGACCCGCCAGGTCGGAGGCGACCACGGCGGCAGCGAGCTCGGCAGGGGTCAGGGGCTCGGGGAACCAGGTCGGCTGGATCATGACGCCACCCGAGCGGTGGGCGCCTGGTTGATCCATGCGTGCAGGTCCTCGGCGGTGATGACGCCCTTGGATGTGGGGAAGTGGGCGACGAGGTCGCCGCTCTTGATCGCGCGGCGGATCACGTCGGTGGAGTACCCGGTCGCGGCGGCCGCGTCGGCGATGTTGTAGGAGATGGGGGCGGTCATCACGCCACCGCCAATCCACTGCGGAGTTCCTTGCCAGCGGCGGTCATCGCGGCGTAGACGTCCATGCCGGCGGCCATGCGTCGCTGCATCGCATCGTCGAAGGCGCGGTGCCGCTCGGCGCGTTCCCGGATGGCGCGCGGCGAGTCTCCTGCGAACTCGGGGTCCTCGGCTCGGATCGCGTCGCGTTCCATCTGCCGGGCCGTCTGGTAGTTGTAGGGCCCCTGCATCTTGATCCGGGCGACTCGGTCGACCATCTCGGAGCGCATCTGACGGTGCTCTCGGAACCGAGTCTCCGGCTTGATCGAGCACCCGACGTAGAGCAGCGCCCCGGTCGCGTCGAAATACCTGTACACGAAGTGGTTGCGCGACGTCGGGTCGCGGTGCGCGCCATGCGTTGAGTACGAGCGGGACATCAGGCGGCCCGTCCAACTTCGCGCGAGACACGAGACACCTTGCCCACAAAGAGTGAGCCCGGAGGGGCGTTGAGCGCCTTCTCGATGGCCTTGGCCGTGGTTGGCTTGCAGGTGTCGCGCTCGCCGGATCGCAGGTGCCCGATCACGGAGCGGGAGCAGCCAACCCTGTAGGCGAGGCTGCGGACGGTCAGACCGCGGAACTCCATGTAGTCGGCGAACGCCTGGGGTGAGATGAGCTTCACGTCGAACCTGCCTTCGATGATGATCATCGGGTGCTTACCTTCCCTCGCAGCGTAGACGCTATGTCTGCTGTTGCGCAAGACACTAGACGATGTAGACGCTGGTGTCTACAACCTGGGGGGTGAAGTTGTGCACACTGACCTGCTTACATGGTTGGAAGTTGTAGACGCTGTGTCTACGCTGGGGGCTAGACAGTCGGCGTGTCGCGCGAGGAAGGTCCGTAGACGTGAGTAGAGAAGCACCCGAACCGTGGGCCTCGTGGATGCGTCAGGCCGGTTTCGTCGACCCGAACACCAAGATCCCGCGGGCGTCGATGCGGCGACTGGCCGAGAAGGCCAATGTCCACACGTCGACCGTCGCCGCCGTGATGTTCGGCGACCGGGCTCCGAAGCACGCGACGATCACCGCCGTAGCCGAGGCCCTTGGTGTCGACGTGCGCACGGTAGCCGAGCAAGCCGGGCAGACGCGCACCGAACGCGAGCCCTACGCCATGCCCGACGAGGTGCATCTCCTCTCAGGACGGGTACAGGTTGCGATCACGCAGCTGATCCGTGCGATAGCAGAGGAGCGTGGGCACGGTGGACTCAACACCGCCGCCATAGTGACCGACGTCACGGCTGAACCGTTGACGAGTCCAGAGCTGAAGCGAGCAGCAGGTCTGCGGCGACCTTCCGCGCGTCGTCGTCAAGGCTAGAGTCCACCAGAACCAGCCGGTACGTCCGCAGGTACAGGATCGGCTCGGGCAGGCCGGGGAGCGTGTAGACGGTGATTCCGAAGCGTCGGACGAGCTCGAATGCTGGCATGAGGTCCCCTGGTAGGTCCGGGCCTACCCGTCGGCGATGATGCCGCACCGAACCCCCTACTCATCGGCAAGCGCGACGGGTGCTATTAGCCCTCGATCTGCGGCGCTCCGAGGCCAAGCAGGTCGGCGAGGTCGGTGAGCGCGGTCAGGGTCCGGGCGCTCGACGTGTGCAGGTACGCCCGCGTCGACAGGATGCTCGCGTGGCCCATGATCGACGTGATGGTCTGGTCATCCCTGCCGGCCTCGCGCAGCAGGGTCGCGGTCGTGTGCCGGGCCTCATACAGGGCGTACCGGCGCCCGGTCGTCCCGTCGACCCGGGCTACCCGAGCAGCGTCGACCACGGACACCCACCCCTGGCGGTCCGCGGCGTCCGTCTGGGGGCGACCGTTCTGCCGGGGCCACACAAGCCCGTGCGGGGACGCTGGGCCGCTCTGGTGCCACGCTGCGAGGGCGGTCGCCATCCAAGGCACCAGGGGGATCAGGCGGTGCCCGGAGGCGGTCTTCGGACGGACCAGGTGCAGGGCGCCGTCGAGGCGGTGTGCCGTGAACCCCGGGGGCACCCGGAAGCCCGAACGCCGGTCACGGGAGATGAGGTAGGGCAGCGGCTTGAGTTGCCAGGACACGTCGATCGTCCCGGCGTCGAAGTCGACCGCATCCCAGGTGAGCCCGAGGCATTCGGCGGGTCGCATCCCCTGGAGGAGCGCGGCGACCCACCGGGAGGCGTCGGGGCGGGCGGACGCGACGGCGAGGATGGCGAGGGCGTCGGGCAGGGGGATGGCGTCGCGGTCGTGCTCGCCCAGCGCGGGGCCGTCGACCATGAGGACGCGCTGGGGGATCGAGTGGCCCTCCATGACGGCTTCGCGCAGCATCCCCTCGAGGACGGCTTGGGCGCGGCGCGCGGTGGCGGGGGAGCGGCCGGCGGCGAGGATGGCGCGGGTGACGGCTCGGACGTCGGCAGGCGTGAGAGTGTCCAGGCGGCGGTGTCCGATGGTGGGGATGACCCAGAGGCGGATCGCGGAGCGGTTGGTGGCCCAGGTGGTGGGGCGTAGGCGGTCGGCGGTGATGGTGAGCCATTGCTCGGCCCAGGTGCGCACGGTGGGCTTGCCTCCGACGATGGGTGCTTCGGCGGCTTCGGCGGTGCGC
>Ga0209539_1000369_pt1 | contig 26667 bp, 21 predicted proteins | sample BarGraNGADG00312_2_FD_184499 | JGI IMG/M metagenome (GOLD analysis project Ga0209539, IMG submission 184499) | Arctic peat soil microbial communities from Barrow, Alaska - Barrow Graham LP Ref core NGADG0011-312 (SPAdes) (version 2) | ecosystem: Environmental > Terrestrial > Soil > Wetlands >...
CAACGTCGGATGCGAAGGCCTGGATGCGTGCCTTCGAGAAGTCGCCCGCCGCGACGAAGCGCACGTAGTCGCGCGGCGAAATGAGGGAGTCGCCAGCAAGACGGTCCGCCTCGCCTTCCCGCTCCTTCCGTGCGGGATCCGCGTCGTCGTACTCAAGAATGACATCCTGCCGGCTGTGCAGGAGGATGTGCCCCAGCTCGTGGAAAAGGCTGAACCAGAAGATGTCGGCCCACGCGCCGCGGATGGTGATCATCAGCACGGCTTTGCCGCGACTAGGCCAGAACGTGGCGCCATGAACTCGAGTACCGGTAAAGTGCGGACAGATGACGAGTGCGACGCCCGAGGCCGCCAGGAGCGACGAAAGCGCCGGTTCAAAGACCTCGGGCGCCTGCATCGTCATCGCGCGCAGGGCAGGGATCGACCCGTCCAGCCGCTTGCGGTCGAAAGCGGCGCAGTCCAGCTTTCTGGCCTCGAGCTCGCCGAGTCGGAGCCATGCGGACAATGCCTCCGGCGAGCGGCGATGCCGGCCGGCAGCTCCCTGCCGAAACGCGGCCTGGTAGCGGCGGACCTCGGGGATCGCGGTGAGCGAGGCAACGCCGAAGAAGCGCTGCAGCTCAGCGACTCTCACCAGCGGCTTGGTCGTTCGAGTCACCGCGCCCAGCTTGGCGAGCTGGTTGTAGCAGTAAGCGGTCGTGAGCTTGCTCTCATCTCTGAGGCGCTCCAGCTCCTCCTCGCTCTGGCGCCGCGCCAAGGTCAGGCGATACTGGGATTCCAGGCCCAGCCAGATGTGCGCCGGCACGCCGACGACCTTCTCCAGCTGCAGGGCGGTGTCGGGAGTGATGGCCTTCTGGCCCTTGAAGACGGCGCTGAGCTTCGCCGGAGGTCGGCGCATGCGACGCGCCAGCTCATCCTTGCTCATGTCCAGCTCGGCGATCACCTCCTCCAGGTACTCGCCCGGCGGGATGGCCAGATCCGAGTGGATGGATGCTTCAGTCGCCATAGTGTTTGCTCACCTCCTCGATGTCGCGCACCTGCCTCACCAGGTTGATTCTGGCGATGTACCTTCGGCCGACCTGCTCGCCGTAGGCCCGGATCGCATCAGCCGAGCGCTCGTACTGGCGTTGCAGCTTGCGAGTCCGGAACGCGACCTCCACGCAGACCCCTCACAGCCGTGTTTCTTTACCGATAGGGTAAACAAACCCTACAGTAATGCGATGAGTACTGCAAGTCACTTCTTTACCCCAAGGGTATACACAACATGAGGGATTCGTGCGAGTCCGGCCCGGCGGTCGAGGAGTCTGACTGCAGAGTGTGGGGGTGGGTAGTGCCGTACAACGCGTACGTGACTGACCTGCGCCGCGAGTCGCTCAAGAAGCGGAAGTTGACGGCGGAGAACCCCGAGCTGCCGGACGACAAGCGGTGCTTGTACGTGGGGTAGACGGCGTTAACGACGGAGGAGCGGTTCGCCCGACACCTGGCCGGCCGCAAGGGCTACGCCGTCCGGCCCAGCTGAGCGCCTCGTTCTTCCGTCCCGTGCCCGCTCTATTCTGAAGAGCCGGAAGGCTGTCGTGAGGAGGGAGCGAGCGTGGCGATCTGCGAGGCGTGTGGCAACGAGAGCCCGGAGGGCGCGGCGTACTGCGGCGCCTGCGGGCATCGCCTCGGCGAGCAGCCGGAGGAGCCGGTCATCGTCAACGTCCGCGTGGCCGACTCGCCGTTCGGTGGCTGCTGGTCCTGCTTCACGACGGCGCTTGCAGTGGTGGTGCTGGTCGTCTTCGTCCTGTGGCTGTTCAGCTGCTGAGGGGGTGGTCACCGGGAGGGCTGGGCGTCAGGCTGGAGACGATCCTCGGCACGAAGACGCGGGGGAGACCGCAGCCGACAGAAGGGGCGGCGATGAGCGGAGGCGGGCTGACCACGGAACAGAAAGACCGGGCGGCCGGCGTACTCCTTGGCCTTGCGATCGGTGACGCCCTCGGTGTGCCGTACGAGTTCAGGGACTCGCCGCTCCCGGCCGGCGAGGCCCCGCAGATGCTGGGCGGTGGGCTCGGACCGTACGCCCCCGGCGAGTACAGCGACGACACCCAGATGGCGGTCTGCATCGCCAACGTGGCCGTGACCGGGGTCGATCTGCGCTCGCCTGAGACGCTCGATGCCATCGCCGATGGGTTCCTGCACTGGATGATCGGCGGGGCGACGGACGTCGGAAATCTGACGCGTGGCGTGCTTGGTCGGGCGGCGCATCGGGCCGGCTCGCCGGGAGAGCGCTGCCGCGCGGCGGCTCAGGAGGCCTACGAACGCAGCGACAGCTCGGCCGGCAATGGCGCGCTCATGCGCACCGCGCCGGTGGCGCTGTTCGCCCTCGGCGCGGACCGCGGCTCGGACACGCGCACTGCGACCGCTGAGGCGGCGCGCCTCATCGCCGACCTCACGCATGCCGACCCGCTTGCGGGTGACTCGTGCGTACTCTGGTGCGAGGCCATTCGCGTGGCCGTGCTCGAGGGCCGCTTCGAGCTGGCCGGCGGGCTCGACTTGCTGCCCGAGTCGCGGCACGAGCACCACCGGGGGCGCACGCACCCGCGCGACTGGTGGGCGCGGGCGATCGACGAGGCCTCCGGCGGCGATCCGAGGCGCTTTCACAAAAACGGTTCCACGTTCGGTGCGCTCAAGGCCGCCTGGGCGGCGATCACGGCGACGGCTGACGACGCCGGAGAAGCGCATGGCGCGGTGAGGGAGGTGGCGGGCGGGGCCGCAGGCACCCACGCCCGCCGCGCTCTCGAGACGGCCGTGCGCATCGGCCACGACACCGACACGGTGGCGGCGATCGCCGGCGGCCTAGTCGGCGCCCGGTACGGCGCCCCAGCGCTACCGGCGGACTGGCGCCTCGCGGTGAACGGCTGGTCGGGCGTGGACAGCCCGCAGCGCTATCGCGCCGCCGACCTGGCTCGCCTCGGGCTGCTCACGGCGCTCGGCGGCACTGCCGTCCCGGGTGACGAGCAGATCTGGCAGCAACTGGATGAGGAGCGCGCGTGAGCATGCACGATGCCGTGATCGAGAACGGCAAGGTCGAGGTCCGCGAACGGTGAAGACCGACGAGTTCGTCTGGGACGGCGTGCGGCTGTCGTCGACCATCGACGAGGAGTCGATGGCGGCGCGCACGGCGGTCGCCGACGCGGCCAGGGACTACGACTGGCCGCGCCTGCTCGCGCTGCTCGCCGACCACGACGAGCTGGTGAACAGCACGCGGCGAGCGGCCGCGCGACGTCGCCGCGCGCAAGAGGCACACGCGTCTCCTGCGCGAGCTCGAGCCACTGCTCGAGATCCGGCAGGCCCCTGTCTACTTCGCCGTGCCCGGGATGCACGGCGGCTTCAGCTACACGCTGGAGGCCGACGGCGAGCAGTCGCGCCTCGTCGTCGAGAGCTGGTGCAGACTGGCCGGGGGTCCGGCCAGCGGCATGTGGTGTCCGCCGCGGGGAGTACGTTGGTTGACGAAGGGTTCGTCTGAGCCGGGGGAGGGGCGCGTCGCCCTACAGCGTCTACGTGATCGAGTTGCGCCGCGACGTGCTCGAGACAACATCCCACGTTGCCTCTGTAGTTGTCATCGAGTACCGTAGATAGCTCAATCGGGTTATGAATGGAACGCGATGACAACTAAGAGTCCGGCTGCCACCATCCGTGACGCGCTTCTGCCCGCAGACCCCGTCTCGCTCGACGAGGCCGTGGAGCTGACGCGCGTCTCGCGCCAGGCCACCGTGCGCGCTCTCAATCACCTGGTTGGTCGCGGCGACCTGGAACTTGTGCGCCAGCGGCTCTGGGTGCGCAGTGGGGCGTCGCCGGATCCTTATCGGCTCGGCGCGCGGATCGCGCAGCCCTACGCCTTCGTGTATGGCTCGGCCCTGGCTCTGCACGGCGCCGGTCCGGCGGAGCGCAGCGAAATGCTCGTCTCCAGCCCGCACCGTTTCAGCACCTTCGAGTTCGCCGGCATGCGCTACCGCTGGGCACGGCCGTGGGTCGATGACGGCATCGGGCGCGTTTCTGTGGGCGCTGAGTTCGTGCGCACGACGAATTCCGCACGTACGCTCGTCGATTGCGTGCGCATCCCGGCCAACGCCGGCGGCATAGAGGAGCTGGCGCGAGCCGTCGACATGATGCCCGTACTCGATGACGAGGAAGTGATGCGCTGGGTAGTCCGGTATCACGAGGCCGCCCTGGCCGCGCGCCTCGGCTATCTGCTTGAGCTGTCAGGTCAGCGCGGACCCGAGACACCGTTGGTCCGCTCCCTGCTCCAGCGGCGCCCGTCCCACCGCGTCTACCTTGCGCAGCGTTGTCCCGGCGGGCGCCTCGTCTCTCGCTGGAACCTCATCGTGCCGTCTCACCTCGCCCCAGACAGCGCGTGAACTCGTACCCAGCACGGCGTTACTATGAGCGTGTCGCCGACGCGAGCGGCTACCCGCTCGCCTCGCTGGAGCGCGTGTTCCGCCTGACGGCCTTGCTCGTCGACATCGTCGCCCGTGTGCCCGACGAGCTTCTTCTGCGTGGCGGCACGGCGCTCAACCTCCTGCATCTCGACGCACCGCGCCTCTCGATCGACCTCGACCTCGACTTCGTCGGTGCAGTCGATGCGGGGGAAGCTCAGCAGCGTCGACCGGCGTTGCTCGCCGAACTGGAGGAGCTTGCCGGCGAGACTGGCTACCGTGTGGAACGCTCCCGGCAGAGCTATGCGCTGGCGCATCTCATCCTGCGCTACGAGAACGCGGCGGGGCGCACTGAAGCGCTCAAGCTTGACCTGAACTTCCTCGATCGCGTGCCCGTGCTTGAGCCGGTGCTTCTGCCCCTCCGGCACCCGTTCGGCGACGATCTGCCTGCGCCGCCGGTCCAGACGTTCGCCCTGGAGGAGCTCGCCGCCAGCAAGATCATCGCCTTGGCGCGACGCGGCCTGGCCCGTGACCTCTTCGATGCCGCTGAACTGGCGCACTATCCGGACCTCGACCTCGAGGTCGCGCGCAGTGTGCTCGTTGTTCGCGGTGCTGCCTACCCGCCGCCGTCGCCCGAGCAGTACGCGGCGAACGCCGGGGAGCAGGTACGGCTGGTGGATTGGCGCTCCCAAGTCGTGGCGCTGGCACGGCGTGATCGGCCGGTCGATCTTGTGATCGCACGGCAGCGGGCCGAGGCAATGCTGCGCGTGGTGCTCAAACTGGAGCCTGGCCAGCTTCGGTTTCTGCGCGCACTCGAGGCCAGCACTCTGGACGCCACGCTGCTCGGCGATCGCGCATTCGTGCAGCGAGTGCACGCCAACCCGGGTCTGCTCTGGAGACTGCAGCGTGGCCTCGAGGGGCTCGAAGAGCGCTAGTTGCCAGGCCAGAGCATCGTCCAGGCGAAGCAGCGCCGTGGTCCGGACGGAAAGGAGTGGGGCAGAGGCCTGATCGTGTTGCCCCACGAATGAGGCCGGCTCCCGCTACGCAGTCACCGGTCCAGAGGGAAGCGTCGCAGGCCCCATGGTCACCGCGCCGACGCTACGGCAGCCATCCCACGGCGCGCGCGAAGACGTCGGACATGGACTTGGCGATGCACGTGACGGACGGCAGCGCAGCCGTCGTGCCTGGGCGGCGGTGCGCGGCGCGCACGTCCAGCACAGCGTCTCAATGGGCTCGATGTGTTGGTCACTTCGCTCGCCCTCCCAGGCAGTTTGACCGCCAAGCAGCACGGGCGGCACCTTGCGCAGCCGCGGGCCGTGCCTCAGGCTGAGGGGCGTCTCAGGACGCCCGACGTGTCGGTCGATGCGAGGTCAGCGGGTGTCTGTCGGGCTGAGCGGTGCGCAGCCTGAGCGGTGCGTAGCGGAGGTCGGGGACGTGGCGTCGACGAGTGATCACGACTGGGTCGCCCTCGATTTCGAGACGGCCACAGGCCGGCGCGCCAGTGCCTGTGCGATCGGGCTCGTCTACGTGCATCAGGGGCGCATCGTCGGCACCGAGAGCTTCCTCATCCAGCCGCCGGGCAACGCGTACAGCGGGTTCAGCATCTCGATCCACGGCATCGACCCGTCGATGACTCGGGACAGCCCGACTTTCGGTGAACTTTGGCCGACTCTCGCGGACAGGATCAGCGGCAGGCCGGTGGTCGCCCACAACGCGAGCTTCGACATGAGCGTGTTGCGCTACGAGCTTGATCACCAGGGCCTCGGCTACCCCGATCTGGAGTACTACTGCACGCTGGTCCTCTCGCGAGCCTGCTGGCCGGGGCTGTACAGTCACCGGCTTCCCGACGTGGCGTCTCACTGCGGAATCGCGTTTCAGCATCACGACGCTGCCGAGGACGCCCGTGCCTGCGCCGAGATCCTGCTGCGCATCTCGGCGGCGTCGGGCGACGCGACGCCCTGCGATGTGGCTGCGCGGCACGGCGTGCGTTCTGGGAGGCTCTACGCCGACGGCTACTGCACCTGCTCGCGGAGCTGGTGACGCGCGACTCGCCGTTGGCCGAGTCAGACCTCGCTGGCAGACAGTCTCGGCGTGAAGTCAGCGACAATCGCGGAGTGATCGCTCAGCCTAGCCTTGCGCACGCTCTGCACGTAGCCGCAGGCGACGGCGCCGAGAGACTCGCTGGCGAAGACGTGGTCGAAACGGCGCTTGACCGTCTTGGGCTTGCCGCCCTTGCCTCGGCCGCGCCAGACCCAGCTGTGCTCGACGGCGCGGGGATGGAGGCGACGGAAGACGTCGCCAAGGTCATAGTTGGCCAGGCCTCGAGGACACTCCGCTCGCCGCTGTCCCATGCAGCATCGTCGCCGTCCCAATTCTCGTCGCCCGGCGGGGGCGTGCCGCGGCCGTCGGGGCCGACATCTTGCCCCCACGTGATGATCTCGCCGCCGGGGCCTTCGGCCTGCGGCGAGTTGAAGTCCCCGCACAGGATGCGCGGCGTCGCCGATGGGCGCGCGAGCCGGTCGAAGATGCCCTCGAAGGTCTCGATCTTGAGCCAGCCGTGCCCGACGCCGGTGGGGAGGTGAGCCACGTGGATCTCAACGTCGACGCCGGGTACGCGTACCAAGGCCGAGAGGATGCGCTCGGGCCATGGGACCTCGAAGCCGCTCGGCGCGAAGGCGTCCAGCGGCCAGCGTGACGCCAGTAGCTCGCCGTACTTGCGCGGTCCGATCAGCTTCGCCGGATGCGCCGCCAGCGTCCGGCTGTCCAGCACGTGCACGAGCCCGAGATCCGGCAGAGCCTCACGGAAGGTCGGCAGATTGCCGGCGGTCGTCTCCTGCAGGGCGAGGATGTCGGGCTGCAGCCGGCGGATGGCCTGGATGCGCTCGCCCTTGCGACTGGTGCGCCCCGCGACGTTCCAGGAGACGAGGCGGAAGGCGCGCTCGGGATCCGGGGAGAGCGGCGTGTTCATTCGTTCATCCTATGGCTCGGCCGGATATGGGGTGATACTGATCACCGCGCGGAGCGAAGCGGAAGGTAGACTGGCTCCAAGTCAACGAGGAGGTGGCAGCGTGACCGTTGCAGAGCGCGCCGTACGGATGTGGCCGATGCTGGTGTTGGCCGCACGGAACCGGCAGACCTTGACCTACCAGATGGTCGAGCAGTCGACCGGGATGATGGCTCCGGGCGTCGGCAGATGTCTCGACCCGATACAGTCGTATTGCCGTGTGCACACGCTTCCTCCGTTGACCGCTCTCGTCGTAGGGAAGGACGACGGCATGCCGGGAACCGGGTTCTCAGCCGCCGAGGATGTGCAGCTCGCGCAGGCGGACGTCTACAGGCACGACTGGACCGCGAATCGCTGCCCGTCCAGAGAGGAGTTTGAGCGCGCCGCGCGCGACGACGAGGACTCTCGCGTGTAGCTCCCTGGGCGCCCGGCGTGGGATGCGAGTTCTCTTGGCCCCACGGTGGCGTCGAGAGTGCGCACTCAGGGGGCCACGTCAGAGTCTTGTGGCCCGCGGGGACTCGTCTGGACGTCCAACCAGGTAAGTATGGTCACGTCCGCCGCCGCGGATGCCGACAAGTGACGCAGATGCGGGCCAAGGCGGCGCCACGAGGACGAGCTTCGCTGGCGGCCCCTCCTTGGCTGCGGAGGGCGAAGTGACGTCCGGCCCATGTGTCAGCCTGTCCACGACGCCTGGAGGGAAGCGTGGCAACCAACAAGTCGTGTCGTAAGGACGAGTTCGATTGGTCTTCGTACAAGAAGGCGCCTCGCAAGCTCGCACCACCAGTGGAGGCGGCGCTCCTGCAGGGGCATCTGCACCCCATCCTCGAGTACGTTCACAGCCAGCCCGAAGTGCGTCTCGACATCCGCCCCGGCAAGGCAAATCTCTACTACGACGGTGGCAGCCTTCTCCGGCTTGAGGGCGGGGCGCGAAGCCCGTTCAGGGGGGTCTTCGACCTCGGCTACGTCGGAGAGAAGGGACGGGATGTTTGCATCCTTGACAGTGCCGCCGCCGCGAAGAGCGTGGTCGATGGCTTCGCGCAACGTCGCCGCCAAATGTGGGACCACCGGCACTCAGGCAGTGGGCGAGACGAGCGGCGCCACGAGCAGGCCATCGCGCGCGCCAACGACGCGAGGTCACTCGCAGACGCAGGCGACTTCGTCATCGTCGACATAGAGTACTGCTATGCCCGGCGGAACTTCGACCTGGTCGGCTTCGATCGCGCCGGCTCGCCACGGCCACGACTGATCTACGGCGAGCTCAAGTGCCGGGGCGCTGCGCTGAACGGGACTTCCGGCCTTCGCGACCACGGCATCGACTTTGGTGACTTCCTCTGCGCCGAGGACGGGCGCCACGTCGAGAGATCAAAGCGCGAGCTTGCTGCCATGATCCAGCAAAAGATGAGGCTCGGACTGCTCTCCGCGGACTTGGCCTTCGAGGGTTTTTCATCTGAGCCACCCGAGTTCCTGGTCGTGTTCGCCCACTATGACGTCTGCCGGCCGCAGCTGCGGACGCCGCTTGAGCGCCTCCGCACCGAGGTCGAAAAGCGCCTCGGTGGCCTCGAGCTCCTTAGGTTCGCCGACTTTCCAGAGGCCGACGATGGCGCCAGCCCTCTGCTGCGCCTGCGCCGCGAGAAGGTCATGGGCTCCGAACAGTTTGACGCCTACCGCCAGCGTGTGCTCTGACTTGCGGCACTCGATGTACCGCGGTCGGCATGAGATCGGCGGCAGGTGCATCGAGGTGGCGGCTGACGACGGCACCCGGAACCTTCTCGACCTGGGCATGCAACTTGTGGCGCCGGACGGCGGCAACTTCCCGCGCGGCACGCCTCAGCGCCCCAAGGCCGAGCTGACCGGCGAGCACGTCTTGCCTGACGTACCCGGTGTGTTCCCGCACGACCCAACCGCGCCCGATGTCGCGGTCATCATGCTCACGCACTCGCATCTCGACCACCTCAGGCTCGCCCATCACGCCCATCTAGCCATCCCGGCGTGCGGCAAGGAAGGGACGATCGCCGTCCTCGATGTGGGCGCGCGTTCTTTCCCGACGCCGCGTTGCCGGCGCGCCTCTCGGCCTCGAGCTCAATCGGTCTATCTTCAAAGTGGCTGAAACGCTGAGAATCGCACGATACTTGCAGAGTGACGATGGTTGGTCTGAAGGCACTCGGGCAGGGCAAGACAGGCTCCGGAAGTGGGCCTGTGTATACTCCGTTCCCGATCTCCACCATCCGAGAAGGTCGTGCCCTTGAAGCTTGTCGTCACTGAGAAGAACATCGCCGCGAAGAAGCTTGCGGAGATCCTGGCCAGCGGCAAGCCCAAGACCGGGAAGGTCTACAACACGGCTGTCCACACCTTCACGCGTGACGGTGAGGACTGGATGAGCATCGGGCTCAAGGGTCATGTGCTCGGCGTGGACTTCCCCCAGCAGATCGTCTTTGGCGACGGCTTGTGGGACGCCGTCTGGGAGGACGACGCCATGAAGGCGCCGGTGGTCATCCCTGCGACGCTGGCGACGCCGCCCTGGCCCAAGAAGAAGCCGTTCACGGTGGACGGCGTCGACCTGAAGACCTGGAAGCTGGCGGCGCTCCCGTACCTGGTGTGGGCGCCCATCGGCAAAACGCCGGCGGAGCGCGAGCTGATCCGCGCCCTCAAGAGCGCCGCCAAGAAGGCCGACGAGATCGTGATCGCCACCGACTTCGACCGTGAGGGCGAGCTCATCGGCAGCGACGCCGCGGCTCTCGTACGTGAGGTCAACAAGAAGGCGCCGATCAAGCGTGCTCGCTTCTCGGCGCTCACCAAGGGCGAGGTCGTGCGTGCCTTCGACGAGCTTGTCACGGTCGACGACTGCCTCGCGCAGGCCGGCGAGTCCCGCCAGGACATCGACCTGGTGTGGGGCGCCGTGCTGACGCGCTACCTTACGGTGGCCAAGTTCACCGGCTTCGGCAACGTGAAGTCGGCGGGCCGCGTGCAGACGCCGACGCTGGCTCTCATCGTTGAGCGCGAGCGCGAGCGCGACGCCTTTGTGCCCGAGATCTACTGGACGGTCAAGGGCGACTTCCGCTCGCGCGGCGCCGAGGCGGCCGAGTTCGCCGCCAGTCACGCCACGAGCCGCTTCAAGGGTGAGGCGGACGCGACGCGCGCCATGGAGGCGGTCGCCGGCAAGACGAGCGGCACGGTCACCGCCGCCGAGAAGAAGCGGCGCACGGTCAAGCCGCCGACGCCCTTCAACACCACCGCGCTGCAGGCCGCGGCCGCCGCCGAGGGCCTCACCCCGGCGCGCACCATGCGTGTCGCCGAGTCGCTGTATATGGACGGCCTCATCAGCTACCCGCGCGTCGACAACACCGTGTACCAGGAGTCGCTTGACCTCCTCGGCATCGTCGATGCGCTCCAGGGCGTGCCAGAGTACCGGGCGCACACCGCCGCGATCCTCGCCGCCGGGCCGCTGCATCCCACGCGCGGCGCCAAGGAAACCACCGACCACCCACCGATCCACCCGACAGCTGCCGCCGATCCGAAGAAGCTGAAGCCCGAGGCTTGGAAGCTGTACAACCTCGTAGCGCGCCGCTTCTTGGCCACCCTGTCGGACGCCGCAGTGGTCGAGGCCACCACAGTCACCGTCGAGGTCGGCGGTGAGCCGTTCGTCGCCAAGGGCGATGTCCTCGTCGTGCCGGGCTTCCGCCGCATCTATCCGTACGGGCTCAAGAAGGACGAGCAGCTCCCGGCGCTGCACGAGAGCGACGCGGTCGACTTCCTCGGCGCCGAAATCGCGCAGAAGGCCACCGAGCCGCCGGCGCGCTACTCGCAGGGCAAGCTCATTCTGGAGATGGAGAAGCGCGGGCTCGGCACAAGAGCGACGCGGCACGCAATCATCGAGCGTCTGCTCGAGGTCAAATACATCGTCGACGAGCCGCCGCGGCCGACAAACCTGGGCCGCGCCGTCATCGAAGCTCTCTCGACGTACGCGCGGCGCATCACCACGCCCGACATGACGTCCGAGCTCGAGGCCGAGATGGACGCCATCGCCGCCGGCGGCAGGACGCGCGCCGAAGTGGTCGCACACTCCCGCGAGCTGCTGGCGAGGGCGATGGACGACCTGCTCCCCAAGGCGACCGAGGTCGGCGAGATGCTCAAGGTCGCCGGCACCGGCGACGCGAAGGTGGGCGTCTGTCCGAAGTCTGGACACGACCTGCTGGTCAAGTCTTCGGCCAAGACGCGCGGCCAGTTCGTCGGCTGCTCGGGCTGGCCGGACTGCGACATCACGTACCCGCTGCCTCAGGGCAAGATCGAGGCGATGTCGGAGCCGTGCCCGGTCTGCGGTACGCCACAGGTCAAGATTATCCACTTCCGCAGCAAGCCGCGCGTCGTGTGCCTCGACCCGGCCTGCACGACCAACCATGAGCCGGAGATCAGCGTCGGCGCTTGCGCGGCCTGCGCCAACGTCGGCAGGAAAGGTGACCTGACGGTGCGCCGCTCGCCGCGCTCGATCAAACGCTTCGTGCGTTGCACCAACTACGACGAGTGCGAGACGAGCTACCCGCTGCCGCAGCGCGGAGAGCTGGCCGCGACCGGAGAGACGTGCGAGACTTGCGGCGCCCCGATGGTCATCGTGACCACGAATCGCGGCCCTTGGCGCATCTGCATAGACCCAGCCTGCCCGGCCCGGCCCCCGCGTTCGAAGGCCAAAGGGAGTAGTTAGCCAGCTCAGGGGCCGACTTGTCCCGGCGCGGCCGTCCTCTCGAGCGGGCCTGCGCCGTGTCTCGCCGCAGCACCTTGTCGTCGTGGCCCGCCCGCGCTCGCGGGAACGCCCGCGAGGTGGTGACCCGCGCCGCAGGAGAGTTCTCGCCGATCTAGTCGGCGAACACCAAGAACCCTTCGGCTGAAAGAGTGATGCGCAGGTGCTTGACTAGCTTGTGGCCGGTGCGCGCGTGGCCCTCGCGCTCGAGCGGCACGAGGAAGAAGCCATCCCAGAGCTCGCGCGCCGTCGGCCGCAGTTCTTCGGGGTCATCAGTCGGCCACACCACGAGCGACGAGAACGTCTGCTGCGGCGTGTACAGCAGGCCCAGCTCTTCCAGGATGCGCGGCGCCGGGGCTTCGGGGCTCGGCCGCGCCGTGAGCTGCAGGATGGGGAAGCCGCGCCAGTGCAGGTGGTAGGCGTCGAGGTAGGCGGCGTTCGTATCCTCGAGGAACCTCGGTGCCTCCTGCAGCGTCACGGCATCCCAGTCCCAGCTGCCCAACGGATGAGGACCTGAAGCGGCGCTGTCGGTGGTGATGAGCACGGAGAAGGCGCTGCCGGCGGCGATCTCGTCGGCGGTGCATCCGGGGAGGGTGAACAGGACCGAGGCGGCGATCTCGTTGCCGATGCGAAACGACCAGGCGGCTCCGAGGCGCGGATCGCTCGGGTCGTCGATGCACGAGAGGCGCGCGTCGTCGTAAGTGACGCCGAAGCCATGCGGCTCGTTGGTGTAGGTGGTGATGGCCACGGCGGCGAGTGTAGTCGATGTGCGGAACGGAGCCGGTGGGGCCAGGCAGAAGTCGGACGCACCGCGACGCCCAGAGTCGCGTGGCGGCAAGACGCGGTATCAGTCTGCCAACATGGATTATGCGGCCTCGGTGAGCCGCAAGGTGCTCCGTCCGTTCTGCCTGCTACTCTGCGCTTGGTAATCGGGACGCGGGCAAGCGAGGGGAGTGACCACGCACCACACCATCCACCGCGGTCAGCACGAGATCGGCGGCATGTGCATCGAGGTCGCCGCCGACGACGGCACCCGGGTCCTGCTCGACCTCGGCATGCCGCTCATCGCGCCGGACGGCGGCGACTTCCCCTGGGGCACGCCGCAGCGGCCCACCGGCGAGCTTCTGGCCGAGGGAGTCCTGCGCAACGTTCCCGGGGTGTTCCCGGGGGACCCCACGGCGCCGGACGTCGCGGCGATCATCCTCACCCACTCGCACCTCGACCACTTCGGGCTCGCCCATCACGCGCATCCGGTCATCCCGGTGTACGGAAGCGCCGGGACGATCGCGATTCTCGAGGTCGGACGCGTGTTCTTCCCCGATGCCGCTCTGCCGCACGACCTGCGGAGGCTCCCCCCTGATGAGACGCTGCGCTTCGGCGGGCTCTCGGTGACCGCGATCCCCGTCGACCACGCGGCCCCTGACTCACGTGCCCTGCTTGTCGAGGCGGACGGGCAGCGGCTCCTCTACACGGGCGACTTGCGGGCTCATGGACGCACCGGCTTCCGCTTCGAGAGCATGCTCAAGGACGAGCGCCTCCACGGCGTCGACTGGCTCCTCATCGAAGGCACAATGCTGGGCTCCTCCGGCGAGACGCATGGGCTGCGCAGCGAGACCAGCGTCGAGGACCGGCTTGTCGAGCTGGCGAGGGGCAATGCCGGAAAGCTCGTCGCGGTGGTGGCCTCGGGCCAGAATCTCGACCGTCTCGTCTCCTGCTTTCGTGCCGCAAAGCACAGCGACCGGCTTCTGGCGATCGATCCCTACCAGGCATACGTCCTGATGCAGCTTTCACCCCTCTCCAAGAACATCCCTCAGGTCGGCTGGGACGGGGTGCGCGTGAGCTTCGTGCCCCATCAGGTCGAGCGTCTCAAAGCGGCCGGCCTCATGGACCTGGCCCGGGAGATGAGTGCCAAGGGCCGGGTCTCGAGCGACGAGCTCGCCGCCGAGCCGGGACGGTACCTGCTCGGCACGCGGGGCAGCCGTGGCACGACCAAGCTCTTCGACAAGGTCGGCCCGGCCAATGTCGTCCTCGCGTGGTCGATGTGGAGCGGATACTGGAAGCGCGAGGGCTGCGCGATGCGCGAGTGGGCCGAGCGCAGTGGGGTAGAAGCTCACTTCGTGCACAGCGGCGGGCATGCCTGGCCCGAGGACCTTTGGCGCCTGGCTGGTGTGATCGCGGCCAGGCAAACGATATGGGTGCATACGGACAGCGACGGTGTCGGCGCCCAGCTCTTGACCTAGCGTGACAGGCGAGGTAACGAGTCCTGGGCGACGCCTGTCGCTCGATGCGTTCTGCTGACGTCTTGCGAAGCCATGCGGTACAGGCGACAGGGCCATCGCCACGAGGGGGAGGGGGGTCGGATCATGAACGGCGCGCGCTGTGTACCCTGTCTGCCGCCTTCGTCGCGCGCTCCCGAAATTGGAAAAACAGGAACGAAACTGTAGGACCCTGGAACGAAACTCGGGGTCAGGACTGGCGTTGGCGATATCGGTAGTCAACCTTCGGGACCGGCTCCTGGCGGAACGGGTAGTTGGACTCCAACCTGCGATCCAACTCCGGATCAGGTTCCCATGGGTAGTTGGCCATCATCCAGTCGATCTCGACTTCATCTCCAATTCGAGAGATCGCCACGCCAATTTGACGGTCAAGCTTCCAGTCGTATTTCGCCGCCATGGTGTAGTTCTTCAGCGCCGTGATGCGGTTGTCGAACTGGCCATCCGGGACCGGGAAGACCACGAATCCCGTCTCTCTTCCCGGCACACGCATCCGCGCCGGCATTTCCGGGTCCTCGCCGCCGGCCTTCTCCAGAGCCCAGTCTCGCAACGTGCGGAAGGCGCGCATCTGCACTCGGTTCATCCACATGAACTCATCCAGGATTGAGTAGTACTCGGTGGCCTGGCCTTGGTCCTCAACGTAGAAGACGCGGTCGCCAAACTCGATGAGCATCTTGCCGACATGGAGCGACTCGTTGTCGCGCAGGGCGTCCTCGATCGTCCTTCGCACAACATCGGCGTCGTATCTGCCAGATGCGTCCTCGTTAATAAAGGCCGCCACCAGAGCCGCTTCACCGTGATTCCAATCCTTGAGTCGCAGCAGGAGGTCCTGCCGGAACGCGAAGTACCCAGCGATCTCAATGGGCAGGGCCAGGATACGGCAAACTTCACGGTAGTCATGGAGACTGAGGATGTGGACGAATCCCGCCTTCGTGCTCACCCGGTGGGTCTTCAACTTCACGTAGGCGGGAGGGTCCTGATCCACTGAGAAGAGAGCCACTTGGATGATTCTCGCGTCGGGTCCCGCGAGGTCGTGAACGTGGCCTCGTTGATTGGGCAGAGTCAGATCGGGCTCTGCTTCAAAGAACTGCTTTGTGTCCGCCAGTTGCCGACATGCGTTCTTCTCGACCTCCCGCTTGAACCACTTCACCACGGCGTCGTCGGAGCTGCTGGCGTCTGGACTTCGCTCCTTCGCCTGGAATGCCAGAATGGCTTCTGGAAGGAGGACGACATGGTCTGCGAGCTCGTACTCCTGGTTGGTTGCGGACTTGAACTGATTGGCGGCGAACGTGTACTCACGCAGGAAGACGTTGCCGTTGAGATCGGCGAGGACTCTTTCCAGTTCTGTGGTCATGCTATGCACCGCCCGACGTGTTCACTGTGACTATCCTATTGGTTCTATCTGGATTCACGAGACGGACTAGGGTGGCACCGCGTTGCGGAGGACCAGCCAGGCGGCGACTAACGGGGGTAGCCAAATGGAACGCGTGGTCTACGAACGCGAAAGGCTCTACGGAGAGGTCTGGGCTGAACCCGTCATCAAGGTGGCGGAGAAGTACGACGTCTCCGGTGTGGCGCTGGCCAAGACCTGCCGAAAGCTGGGTGTGCCATTGCCGCCGCGCGGCTATTGGGCGAAGGCCACTGCCGGCACGGCGCCCAAGCGCCCCGCCCTCCCAGTGCGCAAGGAGGGCGAGCCCGAGAGGCTTGTCTCACGCTACCGGACCCGACCGACGCAGCCTCCGCGTCCGCCCGAGCTCGACGCGGTTGCGCCGGTCCCCGTGAACGGCAGAATCGTGGTTGCCGATGTGCTCACCGATCCGCACTCCCTCGTGGAACGGACCAGAAGACACCTTCTTCAGGCGAAGCCGGCCTACACCGGCCTGCTGCCCTGGACGAACAAGCCTTGCCTCGACATCACCGTCTCGCCCGGCTCGCTCGACCGCACCCTGCGCATCGCCGACGCCCTGATCAAAGGCATGGAAGCTGCTGGCCTCCGTGTCGAGGAGCGGATTCTGAAGCCGAAAGGCAGGCGGCCGCCCCGCAGTCCATCTGGGAGACTCAGCAGCCGTGCGAGCCGGAGGAGCGCGTGACGCGAGTACTCTGCGATAACGAGTGGCTGGAGTTTGCGATCTCCGAGCGGCTGGAGCGGCACGAGAGGCTCAAGCCCGATCCGCCGCCGCGCAGCATCGCCTGGGACGGCACCTTCTACGACGAGCACGTTCGGACGACCTACACCTACGAGCCCACTGGCATACTCTCTCTTGCCATCACCAACGTTGGGCGACTCGGCGTGCAGACGACCTGGAACGATGGGAAGCTGCAGCGCCTCGAGTCGCGTCTCACGGAGTTCGTCAGTCGTCTCAGCGCCGTCGCCCTCGCCGTCAAGCTGCAGCGGGCAGAAGAGGAGCGCCAGCGTGTCGCGGGTCTTGAGGAGGCCGAACGCAGGCGCATCGCTGAGATCGAGGCGGAGCGCCGCCGCTGGGCGCTGCAGCAGCATCGATGGGCTGAGGAGGAGCGGGAGAAGAAGCTGCTCGGGGAGCTTGATCGGTGGCGCCTGGCCCGTGACATCCGCGAGTACGTCGACGACAAGGTCCAGCTCGTGAACGATCACCAGGTCGCGGGGGAGATGAGTCTGGCCATTCGGTGGGAGCTTGGCTGGGCCCTGCGGTACGCCCGGTCCGTTGACCCATCCACTCCGCTTCGCGAAGAGCTGCACCGCCTTGCAGCTGACCTGGCCGCACAGGATTCTGAGGGCCTCGATCAATAGGTGGTGAGTCGCGCAGGACTGACCGATGGGGCCGCCTCAGCCCGTATTCAGCCTGGCCAACACCCATGGGTCACCCCGTATGCGTCCTCCTAGAGTGGTAGTCTCCATCCAACTCCTCGAGGACGATCGCGACGTCTTGCCGGACGCGAAGTCGGAATGAGGAGATGGTGACTCACGGGGGGACTTGGCGTGACTTCAGGCATGGTCTCAGACCACGCCAGCGGCGGCACTCACACGAGCCGCACGATACAGCTGCCCGGACTCCGCGTACTCCTCGCAGCCGTGCCGGCCGACGCGGAGTCGGCCCAGTACAAGGACGCGGTTATCGAGCAGAATGTGCTCGGCAAGAAGACGCTCAACAGCCGGCAGCGTTCGCACCGGTACCTCCGTGAACTTTATGGCCTCGACCCCGGCATCCTGTTGTTCCGCGCACTGCGCGACCTCTGGGAGGCCGATGCCAAGGCTCAGCCCCTTCTCGCCATGTTGTGTTCGCTCGCTCGCGATCCGGCGCTCCGCGCGACAGCTCCAGCGGTGCTGCCGCTCCCACAAGGCGAAGCGGTCACGGCCGACGACCTTGCGAGAGCCCTCATGGACCGCTACCCCGGCACCTACAGCGACGCGGTCGCCAACAAGGTCGGCCGCAACGCATCGTCGTCGTGGACGCAGTCCGGTCACCTCGCCGGTCGCACCGGCAAGACCCGCGCCCACGCCGCCTGCGGGCCGGCTGCCGCTGCCTACGCGCTGCTCCTGGGCCACATCGAGGGCGCCGTCGGCGAGGGGCTCTTCACGACCTTCTGGGCGCAGGCCCTCGACGTGCCGCGCACGGTCGTTCTGGAGCAGGCCATGACTGCCTCGCAGCGCGGCTGGATCGAGCTGCGGCACGGTGGCGGCGTCACCGACATCACCTTCCGGCTGCTGCTCCGCGACGATCCTGAGAGGCCGCAGACGTGAGCTACATCGACGACCTGCTCAAAGCCTACTCGCGCTTCGCGCAGATCCCCTGGGACCAGACCGTCGCCGGTCCCCAGCGCGTGTGGATGGTCATCTACCCGCCCGAGCAGGAGCGCCGCCTGCGCATGCGCATCCGCGAGTTTGAGATCGCGACGCACGAGGCCGGCCATGGCTGGCACCTGATCGACCTGACCGACTCCTTCGGTCGGTGGCTCGGCGACCACGACTATCGCGAAGCCTACTTCGAGAGCCCAGGTGACCTGTCGCTGGCGCTCGATGACTTCGCTGAGCATCTCGCTCATGAGGTCAGCGCCGGCTTGTGCGCAGACAACGCAGACGACACCACCGTCGTCGCGCTCATGGGGCTCGCCTCGCTCTTCGGCGTGGCTCGGGTCTCGCGTCTCATTGAGGCCGTCAATAGCGATATCCGTGGCCGTCTGGTTGCCTTCTTCCCAGGCGAGCTGGAGGGCACCAACTACCGTCTACTCGGGGCGCGGGATGGCTGGAACTACCTCGCCATCCCCATCACCGCAACGGAGGGCTAGGTCATGCAGAACCGAGAGGTGTTCTACGAGGATCCGACCGAGCGCGACCTGCCCAACCTGGGCGTGGCGCGCGTCTCACGACCTGAGACCGATCAGGAGTGGGACACGTTGCACTTCGAGCTGTCACACTTCGTCTGCGAGGGTGAGTACGAGCGCGGCCTCGACCGCATCCTCAGCACGTTCCTCTCGCATCTCGGCCAGCCCAAGCAGCCCGCCGCGTGGGTGAGCGGTTTCTACGGCAGCGGCAAGTCGCACTTCCTGCGCGTGCTCGAGAATCTCTGGTCAGACACGAAGCTGCCCGACGGCAGCAGCGCACGCGGGATCACGCAAGTCTCCGACAACGTCAGGACCGACCTGCTCGAGCTCGCCAACGCCGGCAAGCGCGACGGTGGCCTGTGGGCCGCCGCCGGCACGCTCGGCACGGGGGCCAGCGGAAGTGTGCGCCTGGCCTTCTTGCGCGTGCTGTTCGAGGCAGCCGGGCTTCCCGGCCAGTACGCGCCGGCGCAGTTCGTCATTTGGCTGAAGCAGCAGGGCATCTACGACGAGGTGGTCGCGGGGGTCGAGAGCCGCGGCAAGTCGTTTGGCAAGGAGCTCACCAATCTCTACGTGGCACAGGCGCTCCCCGAGGCGCTTCTGGCCGCCCTGCCTGACTTCGCGCCCAACGCCGCGGCCGTGCGCGGCCTGCTCAAGGAGCAGTTCCCGAATCGTGGCGACATCGACGAGGGAGAGCTGGTTGCCGCCATGCGCGACGTCCTGGAGCTGCGGTCGGGCGTCGCCGGGCGCATTCCGCTCACGCTCATCGTGCTCGACGAACTACAGCAGTTCATCGGCGAAGACAGTCAAAAGACTCTCGATGTCGACGCACTCGCGCAGGCGGTGTCGCAGGAGTTCGAGAGCAGAGTGCTGCTCGTCGCAGCCGGCCAGTCGGCGATGGGCGCCACGCCGGCTCTGCAGAAGCTCAAGGACCGTTTTACCGTGTACGTGCAGCTCTCCGACACGGACGTCGAGACCGTCATCCGCGACGTGGTGCTGCGCAAGAGGCCGGACAAGGCAGCCGGCCTCGCGGCCGTGCTCCACGCGGCAAGCGGTGAGATCGGCAGGCACCTGGGCGGCTCCAAGTTGGCCGCTGTCGGAGCAGATAGTCAGTTCCTCGCGGCCGACTACCCGATCCTGCCGACGAGGCGGCGCTTCTGGGAGCATGTGCTGCGCGCCCTCGACCGAAGCGGCACCCACGGCCAGCTGCGCACGCAGCTGCGCATGGCGCAGGAGGCGGCGAAGAGTGTCGGTGAGCTGCCGCTCGGCCACGTGGTGGGCGCCGACTTCATCTACGACCAGCAGTCGTCGGGCATGCTGCAATCCGGCATCCTGCCCAAAGACACCAACGAAGACATCTTGAAGCTGCGTCGAGAGGGCTCGACCGGTGAGCTGCAGGCTCGTATCGCTGCCGTGGTCTTCATGATCGACCGCCTGCGCGAGATCGACGCGGAGCTCGGCGTGGTGGCCGACTCGACGACCATCGGCGACCTGCTCGTCGCCGACCTCACGGCGCCAAGCGCGGGATTTCGCAATGAGGTCAAGGAGGCTCTCACGGCGATGGCTGAGGCCGGTCGGTTGGCCGTGACAGACGGCGCCTACAGTCTCGTCAACGAGGAGACCCAGGTGTGGCTCGGCGCCTATAAGGAACGCAGCAGCGCCATCGAGGGCGACGCCGGTCGCGTCGCCGCTGCCCGCGAAGAGTCCATTCGCGCTGCCGTGAACGAGGCGCTCAGGGGCCTCGCGCTTGCTCAGGGCAAGAGTAAGACGCCGCGCAAGGTGGAGATCAACTTCGGCGCGCAGCCGCCCGCGGCACAGGGCACGACCGTCCCGGTCTGGGTCCGCGCCGAGTGGGACGTGACCGAGAACAAGGCCCGCGAAGAGGCCACAGCACTCGGCAACGAGAGTCCCGTGGTCAACGTGTTGCTCCCCAAGACCGACGCCGACGCGCTGCGCGCTCAGTTGGTCCGCTTCCTGGCGGCGCGTGAGACGGTCGACTCCCGGCCCGTGCCCAACACCGAGGCGGGCATCCAGGCGCGCAAGGCGATCGAGTCCCAGCGCGACGCCGCCGAGATGAAGGTACACGAGATCGTCGGTCGCGCCCTTGCCGGCGCCAAGGTGTTCCTGCCGGCGGGCGCCGACGAGGGCGGAGGCAATCTCAAGTCTGCAGTCCAGGTCGCCAGCGAGAAGGCTCTCGTGCGCCTCTTCCCGCGCTTCTCAGAGGCCGACCACGCCTCGTGGAGCATCGTCAGCAAGCGTGTTCTCGACGGCTCGGGCGACGCTCTCGGAGCGGTCGGCTATCCGGGCGAGCCCGAGAAGCATCCCGTCTGCGCTGAGATCCTGGCGTTCGTGAAGGCGACCGGGACCAAGGGCACCGACGTGCGCCAGAAGTACGAGAGCGTCGGCTTTGGGTGGCCGCAGGATGCCGTCGACGGGGCACTGCTCGTGCTCACCCAGGCGGGCCTCCTGCTGGCTGAGCTGAACGGCTCTCCGGTCACCGTGAAGCAGCTCACACTCGCTCAGGTCGGCAAGGTTGCCTACCGGCGCGAAAACGTGGTGCTGACCGCGACTCAGCGCATCGAGATCAGGGGTGTCGTCACTCAAGCCGGCATCCAGGTCGCATCAGGTGGCGAATCCGCGGGGGTCGGCTCATTCCTGCAGAAGATGCTCGACACGGCCACTCATGCCGGCGGTCCCGCGCCGCTACCGCCTAACCCCGACACATCCAAGATCAAGACACTGCAGCAGCTCTCCGGCAACGAGCAGCTCCTGGCGTTCTGGGACGTGCGGGAAGAACTCGCGGCGTTGGCCAAGTCCTGGGGCGCCGCCGAGAAGGCGCAGGAACAGCGTCTGCCACGCTGGCAGAAGCTGGAGCGTCTGCTCAAACACGCCGCCTCGCTGCCGGTTGCCGCTGAGGTCGGCGAGCAGGTGGAGGCGATTCGTACGCAGCGCAGCCTTCTGCAAGATCCTGATCCGCTGGTTCCACTCGTCCAGAAGCTCGAGTCCGCTCTGCGGACGGCGCTCGAGGAGCAGGTGACCGCGTTCAAGCAAGAACGCGAGCGTGGGATCGAGACAGTCACCACCGATGAGGCGTTCCAGGCCCTTCCTGAAGAGCGCCGCGCGCACCTCGTCGAGGAGTGTGGGTTGCGGGCGGTCGACATGCCTGACACGAGCACTGACACCAGCTTGCTTCTTGCGCTCGACCGCACGCCGCTCGACTACTGGACCAACATGATCGGCGGTCTCGAGTCGCGATTCGCCCGGGCGCGGGAGATCGCGGGCAAAGAGGTGTTCAAGGCGGTCAGGGTCACGCCGCCGCCAGCTATGCTCAAAGACAAGGACGCGGCGGATGCCTACGTCGACGAGCTACGCACGCAGATCATGCAGCACATTGATGCCGGCAAGCCGGTGGTGATCTGAGACGATGGCGCCGCTCTCGTCCGCACTCCGCAAGTCCCTCGACAAGGCCGTGATTGCCGCCCGCGACGAGGCTGAGTCGGCCTGCGAGTCCGCCCTGCGTGCCTTGGGCGTGTCGCAAGAGCAGGCGCCGCCTGGCATCAGCGACGAGCAGCGCGCCCTGCGCAACGCCCTGCGCGCCAAGCAGCGCCAGCTCGGCGGCGCCTTCGAGAAGCTGATCAGCGAGTGCGCTTACGAGCAGTGGCACCTGATGCTCTTCGCCCGCTTTCTGGCCGAGAACGGCCTGCTCATCCACCCGAGCGGCGCCCCGGTGACCCTCGACGAGGTCGCCGAACTGGCCCGTGAAGAGGGCGAGGGCGACCCCTGGCTGCGCGCCGCCCGCTACGCCGCGACGATGCTTCCCGGCATCTTCAAGACCGCTGACCCCTGCGTGCGCTTGCCCTTGGCCCCTGAGGGCCGCAAGGCGCTTGAGGACATCCTCACCGAGCTGTCGAGCGAGGTGTTCGCCGCCGACGACGCCCTCGGCTGGGTCTACCAGTTCTGGCAGACTAAGAGGAAGAAGGAGGTCATCGCCTCCGAGCGCAAGATCGGCGGCGCCGACCTCGCCCCGGTGACGCAGCTCTTCACCGAGCACTACATGGTGCGCTTCTTGCTCGAGAACTCGCTCGGCGCTTGGTGGGCGGCGCGTCACCCCGAGAGCCCGCTCCTCGCGGAGTGGGAGTACCTGCGCTACGCCGACGACGGCGCGCCTGCCGCCGGCTGCTTCGAGGGCTGGCCGGCGACTGTCGCCGAGGTCACGGTGATGGACCCCTGCTGCGGCTCCGGCCACTTCCTCGTCGCCGCCTTCGAGATGCTCAGGAAGATGCGTGCAGAAGAGGAGGGCTTCACCACCCGCGAGGCTGTTGACGCCGTCCTCGCCGGCAACCTCTTCGGCCTCGAGCTCGACGCTCGCTGCGTGCAGCTCGGCGCCTTCGCCCTCGCGCTCACCGCCTGGAAGGCCGCCGGCTACCACGAGTTGCCGCTGCTGAACCTCGCCTGCTCAGGCATTCCGACGCGCGGCAGCCTCGAGGAATGGACGAGGCTCGCCAAGGGCGACGAGCGTCTCGAGCGCGCCCTCGCCCGTTTGCACGAGCTCTTCCGCGAGGCCGACACGCTCGGAAGCCTGATAGACCCTCGGAGTGTGGTCGAGGACGGCAGTCTCTTGAGCGTGCCTTTCGAGGAGGTCGTGCCGCTCCTCGAGCACGCTCTGGCGAACGATCCTGACCCGGTCGCCGCGGTCTTTGGCGAGAGCGCCCGCGAGATAGCCCGGGCCGCCGCCCTTCTCGCCGGCTCCTACGCGCTGGTGACGACGAACCCGCCATTTCTTCAAGGTCCCAAACAATCAGAAGAGCTTCTGACCTTCTGTTCCGCGTCTTTTGCCGCTGGGGCCGGTGACTTGGCAACCGCTTGGCTGTCCAGAGGCATGACTCTCTGCGGAGACAACGGCGTGATAGCCATGGTCGAGCCCAGCAAGTGGCGCTACCTAGGTACCTACGAGTCACTTCGGCGCTTGATGCTTGAGGACAGGCGCATCGCGCTTCTTGTCGATTTGGGGGTTCGGTCCTTCAGCACCCCCATGTTCGACCTCGGCATCGACCTCGACGTGATATACGCGCGGCGGCCGGAGCAGGGAGCTCGTTTCTCCGCGATTGTGGCGTCGGGATCGGCTGACTTCGTTTCGAAGGCGTGCGACCTGCCATCCCTGCCCGTCGCATCGTTGCCGCAGGACGCGCAGCGCCGCAATCCCGACCTGCGGATTGTGCTGTCGCGTCTTTCCGACGGGCCCTTGATGCAACTGAGGGCGGATGCATACACGGGATCCCAGACAGGCGACTTCTTCCGTTTTGGACGGTGCTTCTGGGAAATCGTTCAGTTCGGTACTCAGTGGGCCTATCAGATGACTGCCGCAACGGGCAGTGGCCCGCATACCGGGCGGAACAACGTCATCTTCTGGGAAGAAGGACGGGGCGACTTGGCCGTCTATCCTGGCGCCTACATCCGGGGTCGGTCAGCGTGGGGTCGCTCCGGCGTTCTCCTATCCCGCATGGGCCGACTGCCAGCCACCATCTACACAGGGGAGTTCTTCGACGACAACTCGGGGGTGATTGTGCCGAAGGATTCGAGCGACCTGCCTGCGCTCTGGGCTTACTGCAGCTCATCAAATTACTCCGAAGCGGTGAGGTTGGTGGATCCGACCATCAAGGTCACCAATCGAACCCTCGTCAAAGTCCCCTTCGATTTCGAGCACTGGGCCAAGGTCGCCGAGGAGCGGTACCCGAACGGCCTCCCCGATCCCCATTCTGCCGACCCCACCCAGTGGCTCTTCACGGGCAAGGTCGTGGACTCTGAGCAGCCCTTGCACGTCGCTCTCGCCCGCCTGCTCGGCTACCGCTGGCCCGACCAGGATCCGGACGAGCTCGACACCCTGGCCGACGAGGACGGCGTCGTCTGCCTGCAGCCGGTCGCCGGCGAGCGCCCCGCACACGAACGTCTGCGCGAGTTGCTTGCAGCCGCCTACGGCGCCGCGTTCTCGCAGCAGACGATCGACGAGCTGCTCATCCCAGAAGAGAGTAGGACCCTCGAAGCCTGGCTGCGAGACAGAGCCTTCGCCAGCCACGCGAAGCTCTTCCACGCTCGTCCCTTCATCTGGCACCTCTGGGATGGGCGCAAGGACGGCTTCGCAGCACTCGTGAACTACCACAAGCTCGACCGCCAGACTCTGGAGAAGCTGGCCTTCACATACCTCAACTGGTGGATCGAGCGCCAGAGGGCCGACATGGCAAACGGCGTGGCTGGTGCCGAGGCGCGTCTGGCCGCCGCCCAGGAGCTGCAGACCAAGCTCAAAGTGATCCTCGAGGGCGAGGACCCCTACGATATCTACGTGCGCTGGAAGCCGCTGGCCGAACAGCCCCTGGGCTGGGAGCCGGACCTCAACGATGGGGTGCGCCTCAACATCCGTCCCTTCGTGACCGCCGGCGTGCTGCGCGCCAAGCTCGCCATCCATTGGAGGAAGGACCGCGGCAAGAATCCGGATGGCTCCGAGCGCCCCAGCGACCTGCACTTCACACTCGCTAGGAAGCGGGCGGCGAGGGAGGAGGCAGCGCGCAGTGGATGACGGTACGATCCTTGACGCTATCGTCGCAGCCTTGCAGACGGCGGCGGAGTACGACAAGAACGACCAGGTGGCACCCGCCGTGGTGCTCTGGACGGACAAGGCCAGGGAGTGGGAGCCGGTACTGTCGTCGCTGCGCGGCCGGCTGCCGCTGCTGACGCTCGGCTCCTACGCGCCCGACTCCCTTCAGGGCCCTGCAATCTGGCTGCGCTGCGCGCTTGCCGGCGTTGTGGACGGGCTCCACTTCGCCGATGGGCGCACACCCGTCATCTACCTTCCCGGCATCGGCCGCGAGGATCTGAAGTCGGTCGCCGACCTTGACCCGTCGTTCCAACCATTTGCGGAGCTGCAGTATCGCGGGGTCTTCTGGAAACACCCTAACGGCCGCGACTGGACGATCGTCGGTTTCCTACGCAACAAGGAGAAGGGCCTTGGCCTCGCGGTCAATGAGAACGCCGCAACGCTGGCGGCGGTAAGGCGGGCCCTGGCTGTTCTCTTGCTGGAGCGCGTGCCTGACCTGTTGGACCGCGAGCTCGATGCAACGGACTTCGACGCCTTGCTGCAGCCGGACAGCACGCGCAGCCTGCTGCAGTGGCTCGACGACCCGGCGGCCTTTCGGCAGGCGCAGTCACAGGTGCAGTGGGCGGCGTTCCTCTCCACCTGCCAGAAGGAGTGGGGCGTCGATCCCGAGACCGCCGGCGAGCTCAGCGTGGCCGAGCAGCTGGGTGGGCGCAAGGGCGCGTGGGCGAAGGTCTGGGAGCGTTTCGCCGAGGCGCCGGAGAAATACCCCGGTGTGCCCGAGCGCCTGCGGGCGGCGAAGCCGCAGGTGCTCATGCCGGAGCATCCCGACTCGTGGCCACAGGTCAACGAGGACGCGGAGGCCGACGTGAGTGACGCTCTCGGGGGTCTGGGCCACGCGCAACCTGATGAGGCTCGCGCGAAGTTGGTGGAGCTCGAGCGCGTGCACGGTGTGCGGCGTGGCTGGCTGTGGGGCTGCATGGGCAAGGCTCCACTCGCGTACGCGCTCGAACACCTGGTCGCGTTGGCGGAGGTGACCGAGGAAAGCTGGAAGGCCGGCGCGGTCGCAGATATCGTCGGCCAGCACGCTGCGAGCGGCTGGCGCGCGGACGACGCGATGCTCAAGGCGCTCGCCGCCGTGGACCGCGCGGAGGACATCGAGGCCGTCAAGGCCGCCGCAGATGTGCTCTATCGCGTGTGGCTCGAGCAGGGGGCGAAGGCGCTGCAGGCGGCTGCGGGGGCCGAGGACTGGCCGGCCGGGTTCGACTCGGCTGCCGTCCCCCTGGGGACGTGCGTGCTCTTCAGCGACGGGCTGCGGTACGACCTCGGTGAGCGGCTCTCGGGTCTGCTCGGCGGTCTGGGCTGTG
>Ga0209539_1000370_pt1 | contig 26654 bp, 24 predicted proteins | sample BarGraNGADG00312_2_FD_184499 | JGI IMG/M metagenome (GOLD analysis project Ga0209539, IMG submission 184499) | Arctic peat soil microbial communities from Barrow, Alaska - Barrow Graham LP Ref core NGADG0011-312 (SPAdes) (version 2) | ecosystem: Environmental > Terrestrial > Soil > Wetlands >...
GACGCCTCGCGAGCCCCTGAGCGGGGCCTCTGGGGCCGATCTCTGGCCCTTTACCTCAGGCCGAAGACGGCTCCGCCAGCAAAGTTCGCAGGCGCACCAGGTTGTAGGCCGCGCAGGTGAAGGTGAAGATGGCGGTCACCTTGGCCCTGCCGCGGTGACGCAGCTTGCGCAGGCCGCCGATGTCCTTTATCCAGCCGTAGCCCTCCTCGATGAGCTTGCGTCGCCGCAGGCTCACGGCGTAGCCCCCGTGCCTTGTGGTGCGCCCGTCGATGGCGCTGTAGCGCTTCTTGCGGGCCACGTGCGGGGTGACGCGCAGGGCGCGCACCCCGGTGACGAAGTCGGCCGTGTCGTAGCCCTTGTCGGCAGCGACGCTCATGCGCCCGCGGCGGCGGCGGCACTCCCTCTCCAGCAGGCGCAGGCCGGCCTCGCGCTCAGCGGTGCCGCTGGCCTGCGTGAGTTCGAGGGCGACGATGAGGCCATTACGGTTCTCGATCAGGGTGTGGCCGGCGTAGCAGAGCTTGGCCTCTTTGCCGCGCCCCTTGCGCGCCAGGCGCGCCTCGGGGTCGGTCGTCGAGCGGTGGCTCAGGTTGCCGCGGCGCTGCCCGTGGAAGTCGACGTCGGGGTTACGTCCGCCGTCGCCGGCCGGGGGTTCCTCGCCCTCGTCCTCGCCCAAGGGCCGCAGGCTCTTGAGCGCGGCGGCCGCCTCGATGAGGGTGCCGTCCACGGAGAAGTGCTCACGGGACAGCAGCTTGTGCGCCTCGGCCTGCTCGCGGATGGCGGCGAAGAAGGCCTCGGCGATCTCGGTCGTGAGCAGCCGCTTACGGTTCTTGGTGAAGCTGGTCGCATGGAAGACCGGCTCGTCGAGCGGCAGCCCCACGAACCAGCGCAGCAGGAGGTTGTACTCGAGGTGCTCGACGAGGCGCCGTTCGGAGGGGATCGCGTAGAGGATCTGGATGAGCTGGGCGCGCAGCAGCACCTCGGGGGCGATCGAAGGGCGACCACGCCTCGCGTACAGAGCGGCGAGCTGAGGGCTCATCACTTCGAGGGCGGCGTCGACCATCGTGCGGATGGCGCGCAGGGGATGATCCGCCGGCACGCGGTCCTCGAGGGAGGTCAGCACGATGAACCCCGCCTGCCGCTGCTCGTCTCCCCGCATCGCGCCCTCCCTATACGTGATTTGCAGGGACTATTCTATCAGAGAAGGGCAGTCCGAGATGGTTCGATCGAGACTGCGAACCAGCGCCGGAGACGTGAGCCGGCGACTATTTCAGCAGCCTGTTAGGGTGGAGCAGTCAGTCGTCATACCGACTAGGAACCATCCGCAACGCTTGGCGAAGTGCTTGACTTCGCTTCTCGAGGCGGGTGCAGAACCTGGCAGGTGCGAGATCTTGGTGATGGACAATAGCGATAAGGACGTTCGCGCCGAAAACGCTGCCGTTGTAGCCGCCTTTCCCGATGACGTAGTGCGCCACGTGCGAATGGACTCCATAGGCCTCATGGCTGCGCGACATGAGGGAGTCGCAGCAGGGCGCGGTGAACTGGTCAGCTTTATCGACGATGACGAGCTTGTGCTTCCCACGTGGCTGGAGGGCGTTCGCGGGTGCTTTCGCGATCCGACGGTGGGGTTGGTGACGGGTCCATTCCTTCCACTCTTCGAAGCGGACCAACCGGGCTGGCTCAACAGTCTCTGGGTCTCATCACCTCACGGGCACAGCATGGGCTACCTGACCCTTCTCGACTATGGGGAAGACGAGAGCTGGATCGACGCTGACATGGTTTGGGGAGGGAATCTCTCTATACGCAGGACGATCTTCTACGAAGTGGGCGGATCGCATCCCGACTACCTGCCACCTCCATGGCAGGCATTCCAGGGCGATGGGGAGGGCGGGCTGACGGTCAGAGTGCGCGCCGCGGGCTACCGCGCCAGATACTCGCCGGCTTGTGGCGTGCTACATGCGGTGCCGGGCGAACGCATGACGCTCGAGTACCTGGAGCGTAGAGCGTGGTTCATCGGCCTGCACTCATCGTTCACCCACGCCCGACGTGAGCACCTGCTAGGCCCCACTGACGGAGTTCCCGACTTGCCCATCGCCCAGAAGCGGCCGCTGTCAAGGCGCATCGCGTCACACCTTCGCCGCAGTCTGTGCAGGGGCATCCTCCCCCAACAACCCGGACCGATACTGCCCAGCTGCGCACTAGCCCAAGTCGTCGAAGACGTGAAGCGGCGTCTTGCCCAAGCGCATCAGGACGGTTGGGATTGGCATCGCGAGAAGCTGAGCAGAAGCCCGTCCCTTCGCGAATATGTCTGCCGGCGTGACTTCCTTGGCGCCAATGCTGTGCTGCCATCGAACGGGTGTGCGCGCGATGCAAATGTCTAGGCAGATGTGGGACCCGGGGAGGTGCGCTATGCTGCGCCGAAGAACCCTGAGGTCACGACGGGGAACGGCGTATCACAGCGGGATTTCGACTACCTCGCGGTTTGTGTCGTACGGCGGCGCGGGTGGACTCGCAGACCTCGCATCTCAGCCCTCCCAGGGCCGCCTCCAAGTGGGGCGGGTCGATTCGACAGGCTGCGCGTGAGATTGGGGTTTCGATCAGCCGTGATCTCAAGGCAATCCATCCTCGCAGGAGGCTGGAACAGGGAGTGTCTCTCGAGGTCCCCGTCGAGTCGGTCTCGGCTCGTGACTGGGACCGTGCACGCGCCGAGATTCACGAGCCCAGCAAGGAGGCGGAGGCCATTGAGGTCCGGGGAGCATTCGCACGCGATCACAACTCCGCTTCGCTTCGGCCGGTGCACTGCACCGCGGGTCCTTGAGTCAGTACTCATGGCTCAGGAGAGCAGGACATGCCAGGTCTCGCAGTGCCGGTAGGTAGCCCTTCAGCAGGCAGTCCGCTCTCCGCCGACGGTGAGCGTGCGCGGCACGTGGTGTTGTTCCAATCCTCTTGGCCTCTGCAAAGCCATTCCCTGAGTCTCGCAGAGGAACTTCGGGCAAGCGGGTACGAGGTCACACTGTGTTTGCACGATGTCGACATGGGTGATGTGGGGTGGCACGGCGACATATCTGACGGCATCACCATCAGGACATGGGCGCTGCGGGAAGTGCATTCGCAGCAGCAGACCACAAGCGAACGAGACACGGGGAACTCTGCGGTCCGGCGAGGCATGGCCTTGGCAAACCGCCTGCTTTCTGGGGCTCTGAGACGTGCGCGAGGCGTGCGTGAAGGGGCGCTTCTTCTGCTGGGCTCGCCGCGGGGTCTCGTGCCGGCCGCCGCGCTGCGCGAGTCGACAGAACTTGTGGCCGTCGCCGGTGACTGCGTGTTGATCGGCGTGGAGAAGGCTGGTCTGGTGTGGGCCGGGCAGGTGGCCAGCAAGACCAACAACGCGCTCGTCTACTACAGCCTCGAGCTGTACACGCGGGATTACCCGTTCATCAAATGGAACTACCGATGGAGGAGGCTGAAACGCGCCGAGGAGCACTTTCACCGCATCGCGGATGCTACCATCGTCCAGGACGAGGCACGCGCCCGCGTCCTTCTTGCCGACAACGGTGTAGTGGAGACGAGAGTCGCCTACTTGCCCGTCTCTTTGCAGGGCCCGGCACAAGCATCACACAGCAATCGTCTCCACAGGAGTCTGGGTTTGTCGACGGACACTCCGATCGTTCTTCAGCTCGGCCTGATTTGGGAGCACAGGCTCAGCGTTGACCTTGCGGCAGCGGCGCAGGGCTTCCCGGAAGGCTGGATGCTTGTCATGCATGGATACGGTGAGCAGTCATGCATCGACGCGGTCCGTCGAGCCGACACGCAGCATCGAGCGCTGCTCTCTCTGGCCATGGTGCCCTATGGCGATCTTGCGCAGCTCGTCGCTTCTGCCCGAGTCGGTCTGGTCTTGTACGCAGCATGGCCAGAGAATGACCGGCTCACGGCGCGGTCATCAGAGAAGCTCGCCATGTTTCTCCGTGCGGGCGTACCCGTGATCGCGTTCAACTACCCAGGCTACGAGATACTATCGTCCTATGATTGTGGGGTCCTCATCGGCAACCTCGACGAACTCCCCGCGGCTCTTGAGGCCGTTGAAGCGCGCAGAGAAGAGATGTCAGTGAATGCGTGTGTGTGCTTCTCGGAGGAGTATGACTTCACACGAACGGTGCGACCTAGCCTGGCTGTTGTTGCGGAGCTGGCTGGCCGTCGAGGGCGGGACGCGACGCATGCTCAGTGACCGTGGACCGTTGGTCTCGGTTGTCATTCCGACGCATAATCGCGAGCACAGCATCGCTCGGGCTGTCCGCAGTGTGATGGGCCAGACGTATACGGATCTGGAGATCGTGGTGGTGGATGACGCGTCCACCGACGGCACCATGCACTTGCTCGAATCCCTGGCGGCACGTGACAGCCGGCTCCGTTTCGTGCGCCTGCCGGTCCGGAGCGGAGCGCAGCATGCGCGCAACGTTGGCATCGAGGCCGCATGTGGTGGCTACGTCGCCTTTCTCGATTCCGACAATGAGTGGGATGGCGACAAGCTCGAACGTCAGATGGATCTGTTGCTTGCCCGCCCGGCGGATGACCTTGTTGCCTACTGCGGAATGCGTCGGGTGGCCAGCGGCGTGGCGGTCGCGGAGGAATTGCCTACCGCTACGGGCAGCGTATATCGTGTCGCACTGAGCCGATGGCTTGCCGACACCAGTACCTTGGTCGTGCCCCGTGCGGTCCTTGCCCGCGCCGGCTCGTTTCGCGAAGGCCTCACTGCGTATCAGGAATGGGACCTTTGCATCCGGCTTGCTCGTGTGTGTGAGTTCGATTGCGTTCCCGCGTGCCTCGTAACCTACCGTTGTGGCGATGAGTACTCAATATCTGCGGACCTCCTCGGTAACGCCACTGGATACGCAAGTGTCGTGGCGGCACATCGCGGTGAGATAGTCGCCTGCTGTGGCAAGCAGACGCTCGGTCACCACTATGTCAATTCCGGTCACATGTTTCTGCTCGCCCGCAAACGAGAGCTCGCTCTGAGGTTCTACGGGCGAGCTGTCGTGACATCTCCGCGCCCGAGTATCGTGCTCGACGTTCTTGCCGGGCTGGGCGGACAGGTTCGCCGTGATGTGCTCGCCATCGTCAAGAGAACCATTGGCCGAGCGCATGGGTAGCGGTCGGGCCAGAGGGTCCATTGTCGCCCTTCTCAGCGAGGTGCCGCGGTGATGCTGCCGTCACAATCCCGTCGAGCCAAGCGGCTCAATTCCGGCGCTGACGCCCGGGATCATACGCTGTGAGGCTCGCGTTCTTCACGACCCGCAGATCGCTGGCGACCCATCCGAGCGCTTGGTCGCTTCTGCAACGGCTCGCCGATAACCACGTGGCCATCGATGTGTTCGCGGAGGTCGACGTGTTGGCTGATCTACGCGCTCATGAAGGCGTAGCGTCAGTGTTCCCAGCGCCCGCTGCTGGCAATGAGCGTGCAGAGTCAGCCACGCGGACCAACATCCTACTGGGCGCGTTGATGAGTAGAGCGGGTATCACACCCACTTCGCGCGGCTATCGGCTTGGAGGCAGGATCATGCATGCGCGTGACGGGCGCCGCCGAATGGATGCGGCGAGGACTGACCCTCGGCGCCTTGCCGCATCTTCCAGTGCCGTGGCTTTGTTTGACGAAGTCCTCCAAGCTGTGCGCTACGACGTGTGTGTGGGAATGGGACACGAGGGCCTAGCCTTGGCACGGTGGTCCCTGCCTGGCGTGCCGCTCGTGTACTTCAGTGACGAGCTGTTCTACAGCGGTCACCCCGAGTTCGGTGGGCCTGCATTCCGGATGGCCAAACGACTTGAGGCTGAGGCCTTTGTCTGGGCAGCCCTCGTCATGGTTCAGGACGAGGAGCGCGCGCGTTTGCTCTTTGCCGACAACGAGGCGCCGTGGGACCCGTCGAGAGTCGTCTACTGCCCGGTCTCGTGGCTGGGGCCCGGTGTTCGCGCTCGCACCGACTGGCTCAAGGAGCGGTGGCCACAGCTGCGCAGCAAGCGCGTTCTCCTGCAGCATGGGTCGATTGTGAACCAAAGAAGAAGCGGCCAGCTCATGAAGGCGAGCAGCAAGTGCCCCGACGACATGGTCGTGGTCTTTCACGGGGGCCTTGCTCCGAATCTGGCAAGAGCAGCCCGGACGACTCGGGCGATCTTCTCCCCCCCGGACGTGCCGCTGGAAGAACTGCACAAGGTCGTTGCGAGTGCCGATATCGGTCTCGTGTTCTACGCCGCGGACAACGAGAACGATCGGCTCATCGCACATGCCTCAGGGCAGCTTGCCCTGTTTCTGCAATGCGGAATCCCGGTCATCGCGGGCGGCGGCGGGACACACGAGGCAATCGTCCGTGAGTACGGGTGTGGGTTGGTGGTTGCACGTGAGAGCGAGGTCTTCTCGGCCGCACGTGCCATACTCGCCGACTACGATGCGTTCTCCGCTCGGGCGATCGCCTGTTTCGAGAAGGAGTACAATCTCGATGAACCTCTGGGGCTCATTGTTCAACGCTTGTCGCATATGGCCGCCCGTGCGGGGATTGCGAAGGCACAGTAGGGTGAGAGAGGAGCGCGTCATTGTGGCGGGTGGCGCCGGCTTCAGCGACACCTATCCCACCGAACGGTTAGGGCGGTATGGTACGTCGATTCGCGATGGTGAGATCCATGAGCACACGCCGGTGACAGCGCTTCCTTTCAAGTTGGACGACTGGGCCACCAGCCTTCTGGTAGATCCACTCAGCAAGACCCCGATGGCTTTCTCACGAGACGGCGCGTACATCGAGTCCGACTACGGGAGGCGCTATCCCGAAGTCGACGGCATCTGCGACCTGCGCCTGCTCAACAACGAAACGACGCCTGACCAGAAGGCGTGGACGCAGTCGCAGCTGCACTACGAGCTATGGGATCGCGCGCAAGGGGAGCAAGAAGCGCCCAGCGACTACATCGCTGAACGCGCGGCGATGAACGAGGTGTACGAAGCCATTCCTCTTGTCGGCTCTTGTCTTGACGTCGGTGGCGGTGTCGGGCGGCTGCGAGCTTTCCTGCCTGCGAAGGAACGCTACTTGTGTTGCGATCCCTGGGTGACCCTGTTCGAGGGTCTTTCGGGCAGGCAAGGGCTTCTCAGCGCATACCCGTTCGTTCTCGAGCCCATGAACTTCCTGTGCTGCGAGGCCGAGTTTCTGCCGCTGAGATCCTTGTGTGTCGCAACGGTGCACATGCGGTCTGTTCTCGACCATTTCTGGAATCCCGAACTGGCCCTGAGCGAAGCCTACCGTGTGCTCGAGAAAGACGGGCGCCTCATTGTTGGCCTCTTCGTGAGAGGGGGCAGGTCTGGCAACATCAGCTTGGTGCGACGCGCCAAGGACTCAGCGAAGTCAGTCCTGGGGGGACTGGGGTTTCATGCAGTAGGTGACCACCACATATGGCATCCGACCTACCGAGAGTTGCTCACTCTGCTCCAGAGATGCGGTTTTCGCATCGAGAAGGTGCATTGGCAGAGTGGCTACCAGGAAACCGTCTGCTATGTCCTCGCGAGAAAGCAGCCAGGCCTTCTCAGGAACGGCGGCTAACGTTGTGTGTGATCAGTGTGAGCACGCATGTGTTTTCTGCGCACAAGGAGATGTGGGATGCCGCATAGTCGCATCATCGTGACGGGGGGCGCCGGCTTCATCGGCAGCACGCTGGTCAAGCGGCTCGTCGGACTGGGACACAGCGTGCGCGTGATCGACAATCTCTGGCGTGGGCGTCTCGAGAACCTGACGTGGCCGGACGGGTCAGAGGTCATCGACCGACGACGGGACTTCCACTTGGCGGACCTCTGCGACAGTGGCCGCTGCCTCGAACTCATACGTGACGCCGACCTGGTCTATCACCTTGCCGACGTGGTCGCCGGAATAGAGTTCGTGTTCAACAACGAGGCTTTCGTCTTCCGGCAGAACGTCGTGATGAACTCGAACGTGATCAACGCCTGCGTGGCGAACGGCGTAGGCAAGCTTGTCTACGTGGGCACCGCCTGCAGCTACCCGAAGCACCTTCAAGGGGGAGCGGGAACGGCGGTGATGGTGGAGAGCCAAGCCTACCCCGCTGAGCCGGAGTCAGCGTATGGCTGGAGCAAGCTGCTCGGCGAGTATGAGGCAGAGTTGGCGGGACGTGACGGGCAACTGTCCGTGGGCCTTCTGCGCTTTCACAACGTCTACGGCCCAGGTGCCGCCTACGATCCACCCGTGTCCCAGGTGATCCCGGCTCTGATCCGGAAAGCGATCCGCTACCCGGCGGAGCCGTTCGTGGTTTGGGGCAGCGGACGGCAGTACCGCGACTTCGTGTTCATCGACGATGTGGTCGATGCGCTTGTGAGAGTTGCCGAACGAGGCATGGACCAGGGCGTCATTCAGGTCGGTACGGGCGAACCGGTCACCGTGCGCCAGCTGACCGATCTCATAATTGCCATCAGCGGCAAGGACATCGATGCACAGTACGATGTCGCGCGCCCCGAAGGCGACTTCGGGCGCGTCGCCGACTGGTCAAAGGCTCGGGACATTCTCTCTTGGAAGCCATCTACCAGCCTGCGCGAAGGCCTTGAGAGATCCTATGCTTGGGTCCGCGACGGGCTTGAACTCGACGCGTGAATTGCCTCTTCATCGGCCCGTTGGCGAATCACTCCGTGGTCGGTCGCGTGGCCGCTCTGAGCGCTGCTGGAGCGAATGTGGGGATGGTAGCTGCCGGCGACCACGACGCGCCCTGGGTGAATGATGCCTATCCGATCGTCGGGGCAAGGCTGCTCGATCATTGGCGTGACCCGTACTACGGCAGCGCTTCACGACAACGTCGCGTCGCAGCAGAGTTCGGGCGCACACTCGGCGTGGTTCCCGAGGACAGGAGGATAGCGAAGAGCCTGCGGAACCTCCTAACGCACTATCGTCCGAATCTGGCCGTGGTGCACTACGGCTCGATTGCCATTCACTACCTGCGAATCCTCAGACGGCTGGCGCCCCATCTGCCAATCATCGACATTCCGAATGTGCTTCCCAGCCACCTGTCCTACGCGGGTAGGCCCAGAGGGCGGTTGCCCTGGGGTCTGAGCGGCATCGAGGACCTCAGCTATTCGCGATGGCTCCCAGCCGTCGATGGCATTGTCTTCGCAAGTCAGGAGATGCAGAGCTATGCCCTCGGGCGGTATCGTATATCGCAGATCCCGTCGTGCGTCATGCCGGACTACTTGCCGATGGCTTTTCAGATGAAGCTCCACGGCCCGGTTACCACATTCGTAGAATCGTTCAGCGGCGATCCGCATGTCGCGTTCTTGGGTGCCCCGGAGAGATACGGTCGCGTGATTGACGCCCTGGACCAGCAGTTCCTGGAGATGGCTCGGATGCGCATCCACGTACATAGCGCGACCCTCTCGGAGGCGGTTCTCAGGACGGGCTTCGGGCACGTCTACCCACACTGCTCGGACGAGCAGGTGTTTCGGGGGGAATTGGCGACCTGCCTTTCGGGTCTCGACGCTGCTGTCGTCACGTACAACGAACGGAGCCGTCACGAGCGTTTTCGCTCCACTTACCCGACGCGGTTCTTCTCTTCCATCTCGTGCGGGCTTCCCGTGGCCGTCAGGGCTGGCAGTCTCGATGCATGCGAGCGGTTCGTCACCGAGCACGGCATCGGCTTCGTCTATCTCGACGCCGACGACCTTCGGCGGAAGCTCGAAGACCGAGACTTTCTCGCGTCGTGCAGGGCGACACTGCGGGCGCAGCTGCATTCGATGAGCGCGGAATCGCAGGGCGAGGAACTCAGGCGATTCATTGCGAGGGCCATACTATGGGCCCGTGGGAGTCGTGATAACTAGGCTAGTGGGCGCTTCGCCGTACCCAAACGTCGTCGGCATCGTCAAGCGACGCGCTGTTCTGGCGATCTGAGAGGTATGAACCGCCCCGGCTTTGTTGAAGTGCCATGCGCAAGTCCGATGAGTATCTGAACGCGTCTCGAATCAGGCAGCGAGGTGTGGTTGACTCCACTGCGCTGAAGCGGGTCAAGAGCACGTTCCCAGACGGCTCGGTGCCCAATGGTCGCTTGTGAGCGCTGGCGGTACTTGAGATTCAGGCCCACAGGCGCGGCACTCGAATGCAGGCGAGAATGGAAGGCTCGACGAGCATGAAGATCGTGATAGCCGGCGCGTGGCAGTGGCCGTGGTACGAGGGGGCTTGCGCCGGGGCACTGGTCGACATGGGTCACGTTGTCATCCCATTTGCCTGGAATCAGGTGTTCACACGGCCGGTACTTGGCAAGTCCGAGCGGGAACCTCGATCGTGGTTTCTGGACATGCAGCGCAGAGTCACGGTTGGCCCCGCAATCTCCAGGTTGAATCACGCGCTTGTCAGCCTGGTGACACGGAGCCAGCCGGACGTCCTCCTCCTTTACAGGGCGCCTCTCGTTCTCGGGCGCTCGCTCACGAGGATTCGCCAGCAAGCCCCTCAAACGGTGATCGCGCAATACTGCAACGACGATCCCTTCAGCCCTCATGCCAATCCCCTCACGTGGCGCCACCTTCGACGGGCGATTCCTTTCTGCGACATGCACTTCGTGTTTCGAGAGGCGAACTTGGCGGCGTTTCGCGCCGCAGGGGCGCGGCGCGTGCATCTCCTCCGCGCCTATTATGTGCCGTCTCTTCACTTCCCTCTTACAGTGAACGAGAGAGTTACCTCTTGGGAATCGCAGGTCCTCTTTGCTGGGCACTACGAAGACGACTGGCGAATCGCTTGTCTTGAGAGGCTCCTCCAGGAAGGAGTACCAGTCAGTCTCCGCGGTGGAGGGTGGCAGGCTGCGCGACCTTCTCAGGTGGCGGCACTTCAGGGGCTGTTGCCGACCGAGCCTGCAATAGGCGCCGACTACAGACAAGCGGTTTGTGGGGCCAAGATCGCTCTCGGCTTCTTGTCGTCTCTCAATCGCGACACCTACACGAGCCGGAACTTCGAGGTGCCGGCGATGGGAACGATGATGCTCTCCCAGTATACGGACGATCTGAATCGCCTATTTGATGAGGGCGTGGACGTTGAGTTCTTCCGGAGCCCCGAAGAACTTCTTAGGAAGGCACGGCACTACCTGGGCCACGAGGACGAGAGGGAGACTCTCGCTCGCGCCGGGCGTGCGAGGGTGGAACGAGATGGCCATGATGTTGGGTCCCGCATGGCTGAGATGCTAGCCGCCCTGAAGGACGTGCAACGGTGAGGCTCCTTGGCTGCTGGGGAGCCGGCTCGTGCGCGCGACCCCGGCCCGTACTTCATTTCGTCCAGAAGGTTCCCACGCCGCACAACAACGCTTTGTTGGCCGCACTCGACGCCTCAGGACGGTGCGACCTTCGCGTGTACTATGCATTCCGTGCGCTTGGCATATACGACTGGAAGGATGGTCTGGAGAATGACGTCAAGGAGGCCGAGATCTTTTCCGATGCCAGGGTCGACTACCGTTTCGTCTGGCACGCTCTCACCTCGCGCAGTGAGGAGTACCTCTTTGTAGGCTGGCCCGATAGGACCGTGCGGATAACGCTGGTCCTCATGTGGGTGACACACCGTCGATTCCTCTACTGGAGTGACTACCCGTCAGACTTCCTGCCGAAAGTCTCTCTCGCGCAGCACCATTCGTTCCCGGCCTCGGCGGCTCGTCGCTTTCTCTATCACGTCGTCCGCACAAGAGCTTCATGCGTCTTCCTCGTCGGTCAACATACTGTTGAGGAGTTCGCCGCGCGGGGCTGGCCCAGGTCCAGACTCAGGAATCTTCCCGTGAGCGTCTCGCTGCCCGAAGAGCCATCCCTTCCCGACGCGGAACGACTCAAACTGCGCGAAGCGATCCACGTGGACCAAGACGCACTGTTCCTTCTCTCAGGCAGCAGGCTGGAGCGGTCCAAGGGTTTCGATGTGCTAGTTCTGGCTTGCGCCATCCTCAAAGCTCGCGGACACACGCGTTTTCGCTTGGTGATTGTGGGCGACGGAGGCGAGAGGGAGGCTCTTGAACGATTGGTGAAAGAGCGAGACCTTGAAGAGCATGTTCTGTTCGAGCGGTGGCTCGAGCCGAACGCGTTCGAGCGCCTCATTCGCGCCTGCGACGTCTACGTGCATACGGCGCGGTTCGATGCCTTCGGAGGCGGGACCCTGTTAGCAATGGCCTATGGCAAGTCGGTTGTGGGGTCGGACGGCGCTGGGTCAGCACTGGAACGCGTGGTGGACGGCGAGAATGGCTATGTGTATCCGTCTGAATCCGCTGAGACTTTGGCAACACTACTTGAGCGTTTCCTGGACGATCCTTCTCTTGCCAGGCGAATGGGGAGCAAGGCGAGGGCGACCGCCCTCCAGTGGCCCCCGGAGCGATCCGCAGACATCGTTCTTGATTCCATGCTGCCGCGAGACTGAGCAGAGGCAATGACGCGACAACGGCTTGAGCTTCCAGCGGCTGGCACGTGCACCCTCGTGGCAGTTCGCGACGAGGCGGACGCCGAGTTTCTTCGGCAATGGAAGAACGCCAACCGCGAGGCCTTCTTCTATCGAGAGGTCATCTCAGTATCTAGCCAGAGCGAATGGCTGCACGGATATCTCGACCGGGACGACGACTACATGTTCCTCGTCGTGGAAGCCGACGTACCCATCGGTTGCATGGGGTTTCGTCTTATCCAGGATGCCGTCGACATCTACAACGTCATCCTGGGGCGGCCCGAGTTGGGCGGAAGAGGCCTTATGGGCGACGCTCTGAAATGCATGACCGCCTACGCGTGGGGGTGCTACAAGCTTCCTGTCACTGCTCGAGTACTTACCTCGAACCCGGCCGCCAGATGGTACGAGAGCAACGGTTTCCGGATAGTCGGTGAGTATGAGGGATATCATCTGCTGCAGTGGTGCGGCGCCCAGCCTGCCATCTGACCTGTGGAGGACACATGATCTCGGTGTTTGGCTCAAACGTGGGCTCTGAGGAACTCGAGGAGATCAAGTCGTGCATCGACAACCAATGGATGGGCATCGGGCCGAAGACTCGCGAATTTGAGGAGTCCTTTGCGGCCCGCCTGGGGCTTCCTGGGGCCACTCTCCTGGACAGTGGCTCCAACGCGCTCTACATGGCCGTCCGTCTGCTCGACCTGCCTCCCGGCGCCGAGATCATCCTGCCTTCGTTCACGTGGATCTCGTGCGCGCACGCCGTGGTTCTGGCGGGGCAGCGGCCCGTGTTCTGCGACGTCGACCTGAAGACGCAGAACGTCACGCGTGACACCGTTGCTTCTCAGGTGTCAGCGAAGACAGGTGCGGTCATGGTCGTTCACTATGCGGGCAAGCCCGTTCGTGTGCCCGAGATCGAGGCCCTCGGCTTCCCCGTGATCGAGGACGCCGCACACGCTGTCGACTCCCGCCTCGGTGGGAAGCCCTGCGGGGGGCTTGGCGCGGTGGGCATGTTCAGCTTCGACGCCGTCAAGAACCTCGCCATGCCGGAGGGGGGTGCCGTCACCGCTCGAGACCCCAGCCGGCTGGAGAGATCGAAGCAGCTGAGGTATTGCGGTGTTGGCAAGTCGGGTTTCGAGGCTTCTCGCGGCAAGTCGGATCGCTGGTGGGAGTACGAGATCGTGGACTTCTTCCCAAAGCTCATTCCAAACGATGTGAATGCAGCCGTCGGTTTGGCCCAGCTGCGCAAGCTCACGCGGAACCAGGCCCGACGTCAGGCGATTTGGCAGCACTACCAGACGGAGTTCGCGGATGTGCCGTGGCTCGAACGGCCGGAGGAAGCCGCTGCCGACGAGCAGCATTCTTACTTCACCTATGTCATTCGTGTGCCTGGTGTCCGTCGCGATGCTCTTGCCCACCACCTGTACGACCGCGGAATCTACACGACGCTGCGCTACCATCCGCTGCATATGAACCCGATCTACGGGTCCACGGCGTGCCTGCCGATATCTGAGCAGCTGAACGAAGAGGCATTGTGCCTCCCGCTTCATCCGCGCCTCAGTGACGACGATGTCTCGGAGGTCGTGTCGTCAGTGCGCGCGTTCGCGCGATGATTCGGCCAACGCAACCTTCGGTCTGACTTATCGTGACCTACGCAGCCCAGGGAGTGACCGAGCGCACGGACGGCTGGACCGGGCACGCCGATCTGCCCAGACAAGGGTACGTGCATGAACGAGCCGTGCATTCCTCGTCGGGCGATCCCAGCCGCCTGTCGATGCCGTGCATGCACCGCCCCGCCGCCCCCTTTGAGCGTTTGACTCTGGGTCAGCACGAAAGCAGTGTCGCCCCGGGCCACATCCAGTTCTACGTGGAGGAGTTCAAGTGCCGCTTCTGATCAATCTTGAATGTGGGCTGAATGCTCCAGAGGGTTGGGTCAATGTCGACACAGCAATTGGAGCACGACTCGCGCGGCTGCCTCTCTTCGCCAAAGTCAACGATGCCCTCCACATGGTCCGTGCGCCGTGGCCGCGGGGCATAGAGATCCATGACTTGCGCAAGCCGCTGCCGTGGCCGGATGGATGTGTCGATGGCATTTATGCATCGCACGTGCTCGAGCACTTGTCCAAGGATCAGGGACGCCGCCTTTTGAGCGAATGCTACCGGGTGCTGCGCAAGCAGGGCGTCCTGAGGGTGGTCGTGCCGGACCTTCGGACAACCGTCGCAGACTACGTCAATGGCATTACCGACGCGCGCGACCTCCTAGGCAATCTGGGAGTATGCGCGACGGAGGACGCTGACGGTGTTCTGAAGGAGAAACTCGGCTGGCTATTTCGCTTTCCGCATCGATGTATGTATGACTCGTCCGCCTTGGTGTCGGCGCTTCGAGAAGCAGGCTTCACGGCGACCGTCTGTGCGCCATTCGAAGGCTCACTGAGTGACCTAGCCAGCGTGGAAGTTGACCCCGACCGTCTTGCGGGCAGTCTTGCGGGCGCGGTGGTGGCCGAAGGCATGCGGTCTGAGTGAATCGGCTACTATGACCGTCAATTGGAGACCCTGATATCGAGACCTGTGCTCAGGAAGGGGCCCGCCCACATGCTGCCGTTGATGGCTCCGGGGTCGAGATCGTCCATGTCGACTCGAGGGATTGCTGCGGTTTTGTGACTCAAGACCACTTCGATCACATCTGTGGGTCAGCCGCGCGTTTGCCAATGTCTGAGCAGCCAAACGAAGAGCCCATTACCTGCCACCTCATCGGCGTCTGAGCGATACTGACGTTGAGGGTGTGGTCGCCGCCGTTGAGGAGTCCGATGCGCGAGCATTCGCTCGTGGTTGCCGCTTCGTGACGTGCGTAGCGTAAAGGAGAGAGAGTGACCTTGAGGCCCAGTGCTCATGTCGCCACGCGCCGCATCCTCGTCGTCGGCCCGGTGCCGCCGCCTCTTCACGGCGTCACCGTGATGACGACGGCCCTCCTGGCCGCCGTCCGCGACAACGGCTGGCAGGTGGTCCACGTCGACACGTCCGACCACCGCAGCATCGACAACGTCGGCAGGTTCGACTTGGGCAACGTTGTGCTGGCGCTTCGTCACGCCGCTCGATTCATGCGCATGCTGCTGCGGACTCGGCCCGACATCGTGTATCTGCCGCTGTCTCAGGGGGTTGCTGGGTTCACGCGCGACGCCGTGTTTCTGGTCGCGGCGCGCCTGTCCGCAGCCCAGGTCGTGGTGCATGCTCACGGCGGCCAGTACCAGGAGTTCTACCGGCGGATGCCGGTGGCAATGCGCGGTCTGACGCGCTTCTCCATGGCGCGGGCGCAGCTGATCATCGTTCTCGCCGAGGCCCAGCGACGGCAGTTCGACGGCTGGGCGTCGCGATCGGCCAGGGTCGAGGTCATCCCCAACGGAGTCCGTGACGAATGGCCCGGCGGGCCTCCGCAGCGTCTGCGGCAGGAAGGCGGCACCGTGTTGTTCCTTGGCAACCTTCTGCCGCAGAAGGGCTTCCTGGATGTTCTGGATGCGATCCCCACGGTGCTGCGCACCGTCCCCGGTGCGTGCTTCGTCTTCGCCGGCAGGCCGCGGGGGGACGCGGCCACCGCCGCTCTCGTGAGGGGCCGCCTGCGCGAGCCGACCGTTGAGGGCGCGACGACGTTCGCTGGAATGGCGGGGGCGGCCGAGCGGCGCCGACTACTGGAAACGGCGGATGTCCTGGTGTTTCCGCCGCGGTGGAACGAAGGACAGCCCCTTGTAGTCCTGGAGGGCCTTAGCGCGGGTCTCCCAGTCGTGGCCACAGCGTCGGGAGGGCTGGCGGAGACGGTCCGAGACGGTGTCGACGCAATCATCGTACCCAAGCATGACCCCGGGGCAATCGCTGCCGCCCTCACCCGGCTGCTACAAGACCCTGCACTTCGGGCGCGTATGGGGGCTGCGGCACGTGACCGCTTCGAGGGCGAGTACACCCTCGACCGCTGGGAGTCTCGAATGGTCGAGGCGTTTGACGGAGCTGTTCAAGGGCGATGAGCGCATGACGGCAACTCATCGAGAAGTGGCTCGACGTGTGGTAGGCATGGCGCCGGATCGAGGGGCAGCCAGACTCGACTCCGCCCTGGCGCAGTCGATCCGGCTCCCTGATTCCTGGAGCCGCCCGGATCAGGAGCCCACCATGAGCATAGCCAATGTGGCAGCCGCGATCCATGACCTGCCGAGCCGAGCACGGGCATCAAAGAGGGGGCGAGTATGACCGATTCCGAGCTCAGGCGCGTACAACGCTTCTGGGACGTCGAGGCGTGCGGCACACAGCAAGTACGTGCACGACCCGGAACACGCGCCTTTCTCGAGTCATACACCCGTCATCGCTTCGAGACGATGTGGTGGATTCGAGAAACCATCCCCTTCGACGTCGCGCGCGGAAAGCAAGTGCTGGAAATCGGATGCGGAAACGGCGCCGACGGCATCGTGTTCGCGCAGCATGGCGCCCACTACACCGGGGTCGACTTGACCAAGACGGCCGTTGAAGCAGCCAGACGGCACTTCGAAATGATGAGCCTTGAGGGAGTCTTCCAGACCGAGAACGCAGAGAGGCTGAGCTTCGAGGACGAGTCATTCGACATCGTCTACTCGTTTGGTGTGATTCATCACACCCCTGCGCCCCTCCGCGCGATCGGCGAGGTGTTTCGCGTGCTTCGGCCGGGAGGGCTGGCGATCGTGATGCTGTACCACAAACATAGCTTCAACCACTACGTCCGAATCATGGGCTTCATGCGGGCAAAGGTGGTCTTGAGGATTCTGTCTCGCATTGGCCATTGGCGCGAAGACCGCGCAATGCTGTCACTTGACCAGATGGTCGAGCTGCGGGGCAACCGTGATCGTAGGGTGTGGAATGCCCACTATGCCGGCTTCCTGGAGCAGGGATGGCGCTATCTGGGTGCGCGAAGTTTCATCCATCACTGCACCGACGGGCCCTCTTGTCCCCTCGCGTACACGTTCACGCGGCACGAGGCCATGGATGCGTTCTCTGCCTTCTCGCGCGTTGACACGAAAGTGGCCCATTTGCCCTTCGGGCAGTACACGCATGGCTGGTTCCCCAGGCGCCTTGAGCGTCAGCTAGCGCCCTACCTTGGGTGGAATCTAGTCGTGTTCGCCCGAAAATGAACCGGTTTTCTCACACTGGCGGGCCGAAGACTGTACACGCGAGTCGCCTCGATTGGACTCACGGCCTCCCGAAGGCGGGTAGTGTGGGCCAGCCGGCTTCGACTGACCACGCAACGCTGGCCGGGGACTGAAGGCGACATGTGCGGCATCTGCGGCACCGCCGGCTTCGTCGACCGTGAGGCGCTTGGGCAAATGACCGATGCGCTGGTACACCGCGGTCCCGATGACGGCGGCGTCTACGTCGACGCCGCAGCCGGCATCGGGCTCGGGAATCGTCGCCTTGCCATTCTCGACCTGTCGCCCAATGGGCATATGCCGATGACATCCGCCCAGAGCGGCGTGACCATCACCTACAACGGCGAGGTCTACAACTTCAGCGCGTTGCGCCGCGAGCTGGCGGCCCGCGGCCACTCCTTCATCTCGGGCACCGATACCGAGGTGATCCTGCGCGGCTACGAGGAATGGGGCAGAGGCGTTCTGCCTCGCCTTAACGGCATCTTCGCTCTCGCCATTTGGGATCCCCGGGCCGGGGAGCTGATCGTCGCTCGCGACCGATTCGGAGTGAAGCCGCTCTACTACACCGCAGATGGCGCTGCCTTCACCTTTGCCTCGGAAGTCAAGGCTCTTGTCGCGGCCGGCTATCGCCCCCAGGGCCTCGACCCGGTGGCGCTTCATCGCTACCTTGCGTACCTCTGGGTGCCGGCGCCGCGCACGTTGTTCCCCGGCGTCAAGAAGCTGGAGCCGGCGACGTGTCTTGTGTGGAAGTCGGGGAGCCTGACTCAGGAGACCTTCTGGCGTCCAGCCTTCACACCGCAGCACGACGCCAAGGCTCCCGACTTGGCTGCTGAGCTGCGTGAGCTGCTGTTGGACGCCGTGCGCCGCCAGCTTCGCAGCGACGTTCCGCTCGGCGTGTTTCTCAGCGGTGGCTTGGATTCCACGGCGCTGCTCGCCCTGGCCTCCTGCGTGTCTGAAGCGCCGCCGCGCTGCTACACGATCGCCTTTCGCGCCCAGGATTCGACGCTGGAGCAGTCGGCCGACGATGCCAAATATGCCACTCTTGCTGCAGCCGCCTATGGAGCAGAACTAGAGTGCATCGAGGTGGCTCCGGATGTGGTCGACTTGCTGCCGAGAGTCGTCTGGCAGCTCGATGAGCCCGTCGCCGACCCGGCGGCGATCGCCACTCTGCTCATCAGCGAGGCTGCACGACCCACCTCCACAGTGCTGCTCAGCGGTCAGGGCGCCGACGAGGTCTTCGCCGGGTATCGCGTCCACCAGATGCACCGCTGGGCCCAAGCGCTCGCGGCACTGCCGCCGTGGGTGTCGGCGCGCGCGGTGCCATGGGCGCTTGATTTGGCACGGCCTCACGCGGGCCAGGTCCCGGGAGTCCGTGAGGGCTTTGCCCTTGCCGTCGACCGCTACGTGCGCAAGCTGGCGGCCGGCGTGCCGCTCGAGCCTGACGTCCGCTACGCCTTCTACCGCGCCTACTACCGCGATGCGGAGCTCCTCGACCTGTACAGTCCAGAGTTTCGCCACGAGCTCGCCGGCGAGCGCGCGTGGTCGGAGCACGAGGAGTACATGCGAGATGCTCCCGCCGCCGACTACCTCGACAAGATGCTCTACACGGACTGGAAGACGTTCTTGCCGGAGCTCAACCTCGCCTACTGCGACAAGCTGAGCATGGCTGCATCAGTCGAGACGAGAGTGCCCTACCTCGACAATGAGATTGTCGACTTCATGTGCACCGTGCCGCCTGAGCTCAAGATTCGCGGGATGACCTCGAAGTACCTCTTGCGAGAGGCGGTCAAAGACCTGGTCCCCGCGCAGATCATCCGCCGTCGCAAGGCTGGGTTCGGAGCGCCCATCCGCACATGGCTGCGGCGCGACTTGCGAGAGATGGTCGACGACCTGCTGGGCCCGGAGCGTATCGCCGCCCGCGGGTATTTCGATGCTGCGGCCGTCCGGCGCATGATAGAAGATGACAGACAGGGGCTTGCCGACAACACGTATCGCATCTGGGCGCTCCTCACGCTAGAGGTGTGGCATCAGGCGTTCCTTGAAGGGAACAGGCAGTGAAACAGGTCTCGCAATCGATGAAGGACGGCCGCATCGAGGTCCTCGACGTGCCGGTACCTGCGTTGCGGCCGCAGGGGGCTTTGGTCCGCACCGCCTGGTCGCTGATAAGTGCGGGGACCGAGGGGGCGAAGGTCGATCTCGGTCAGAAGAGTCTGCTCGCCAAGGCTCGTAGCCGGCCCGACCAGGTCAAGCAGGTTGTCGACAAAGTGCGGAGTGAGGGGGTGCTGCGTACCTATCGCACCGTCAAGGCGCGGCTGGAGGAGCAGAGCCCCATCGGCTACAGCACCGCCGGTGTGGTGACACAGGTAGGGGAGCTGGCATCGGGGCTTTCGGTCGGCGACCGCGTGGCTTGCGGTGGCGGCGAGTACGCGAACCACGCGGAGTTCGCCTATGTGCCCGCAACGCTGTGCGCGCGCGTGCCCGAGGGCGTTGGCTTGGACGAGGCTGCGTTCGCGACCGTCGGGGCGGTGGCGCTGCAGGGCGTACGCCAGAGCGGCGCCACGGTGGGCGACCGTGTCGCCGTCATCGGCCTCGGGTTGATCGGCCAGATCACCGTGCAGCTCTTGCGCGCGGCGGGCTGCGAGGTCGCCGGCGCGGACCTCGACGGCGGCCGCTGCGCGGCCGTCGCAGCCTTCGGCGCCGTCGCCACGACGTTGGCGCCCGGATCGGTCGCCGGCAAGGAGCTGCTGGCGGCGACCGGCGGCGCCGGCTACGACGCCGTCATCATCACCGCCGGCACAAAGAGCGATGAACCCATCGAGCTTGCCGGCCAGATCGCCCGCGACCGCGGCACCGTGGTCGTGGTGGGCGACGTGGGCATGCAGGTGCCCCGAGCTCCCTTCTACGAGAAGGAGCTCACGCTCAAGCTCTCGCGCTCGTACGGGCCTGGGCGCTACGACCCACTGTACGAAGAGATGGCCATCGACTACCCGATTGGCTACGTGCGCTGGACTGAGCAACGCAACATGGCCGAGTTCCTGCGGCTCATCGCTGAGGGCCGTGTGGATGTGAAGCCGCTCATCACGCACCGCTTCGCGGTCGACGATGCGGCGCAGGCCTACGCGGCCGTCACCGATCCGGCGAGCGGCTCGCTGGGGGTGCTGCTTCAGTACCCGCAGGGCGAGCCGGAGCGGCCACGGATCGAGGTCGGCCGGCCGGCCGCAGGCGAGCCGGCCCGGGGCGCCATCGGCGTCGGCTTTCTCGGCGCCGGCAACTTCGCCACCGCGACGCTGCTGCCGGCGCTGGCCGCCGATGCCCGCTTCGCCCCCCGCGGGGTGTACACGCCCTCCGGGCTGAGCGCCCGTGACGTCGCCGAGCGCAACGGCTTCGCCTTCTGCGCCGGGTCGCCCGGCGACGTCGCCGGCGACCCTAACACGAGCGCTGTCGTCATCGCCACGAGGCACGCGTCGCACGCCACCCTCGCCGTTCAGGCGCTCAAAGCCGGCAAGGCGGTATTCGTCGAGAAGCCGCTGGCGATGACCGAGACCGAGCTGGACGAAGTCGTCGCCGCGCAGCGCGAGTCGGGCGGCTTGCTCACCGTCGGCTTCAACCGCCGCTTTGCGCCGCACGTTCGTAAGATGGTCGCGGCGCTGGCTCGGCGCTCTTCTCCGGCCAACATCGTGGTGCGCGTCAACGCGGGGGCCATCCCGGCGACGCACTGGATCCAGCGGCCCGAGGAAGGCGGTGGCCGCATCGTCGGCGAGCTCTGCCACTTCGTCGACCTCGCCGCGTGCCTTGCCGGGGCTCCGCCGGCGCGGGTCTTCGCCATGAGCGCCGACCCGCACAAGTCGCCACTGCTCACCGACGACCTCAGCGTGTTGCTCAGCTTCGCCGACGGTTCCGTCGCCACGGTCATCTACACGGCCGCCGGCGACACCGCCTACCCGAAGGAGCGCATCGAAGTGTTCTGCGAAGGCAAGGTCATGGTCAGCGACGACTTCAAGCGGCTCAGCCTCACGCAGGGCGGCCACACGCACACCTCGCGGCCAAAGCAGGCCGACAAGGGCCACAAGGCCGAGATGAAGGCGTTCCTCGACCTTGCCGCCGGCGTCCCGGTCGCTGAGCTCACGTTCGCCGACTGTGTGTCGTCGATGGCCGCCACCTTCAAGGTCGTGGAGTCCCTCACCACCGGCGCGCCAGTCGAGGTACCCATCGTGCAGACCGACGGTTGAACGGTGGTTCCCGTGGGGGGTGACACCGACAACACCATCGCGCTCCCCGCGCTGGGTGCTGCGTCAGCTGCTTCGCAGGCCATCTGGCGACAGCTCACGCAGCAGGGCTTTGGCGGCTACGACCCATACGATGCCATGGCTTCAGGGGGCATACCTGATCGACTCTGCTCGACCGTCATGTCCCGAAGGCTCGTCACCCAACTCGTCAAACGCTGCCCTGTGAGCCTTCAGCCCGGGCTCAGGATCCCGAAGGCCGTATCCGCGTATACGCTTGGCCACGCTCTCATTGCGGTGGCGCGAAGCGTACACAGCGGGGTGATGTCCGCGGGCCGGGGTAGGGCGGTCTGCGGAGATCTCCTGATTCGACTGCAGGAGCAGAGAGCCACAGGGTACCCCGGGCTCTCGTGGGGCTATCACTTCCCGTTCAGTTCGCGCTTCTCCGCCTACCAGGTAGGCATGCCGAACATCATCGTGACGGCGTTTGTTGCCAAGGGAATGGCCGAAGTGACGCGCTGCGGACTGACCGATTGCAGCGAGGAGCTTGAGCGCATCTCCGACTTCATCCTCGAGGGGCTTCCGCGAGAGACCACCGACGCGGGGCAACGATTTGGCTACCTGCCGACGTATGGCGGAAGTATCCACAACGCCAACGCCCTAGCGGCGCTCGGCTTGGCGGAGACCGGCGTTCTCTGCCGGCGGCCGGACCTCGTCGAGCAGGCAGCACGAGCGGCAGAAGACGTCGTAGCGCATCAACGTCCGGGCGGCTCGTGGCCGTACTCCGAGGATCCTGAAGGCAACTGGGTCGATAGCTTCCACACGGGTTTCGTCCTGGATGGCGTGCGTTCTGTAGCGGATGCCACTGGGAACGACCACCTCCAGCACGCAGTTGAGCGCGGCATGAGATTCTATGTGGCCAACCTCTTCGGACCGGACGGCGAACCTTACTACACACCGCAGAGGCACTACCCGCTGGACGCCTTGGCCGCAGCGCAGGCGATCGAGACTCTCTCTTGGGCGCGTCGGTCGGCCTCGAAGGCAGATGTGACCTTGGGCAGTGTCGTGAGATGGGCGCTTCAGCACATTGTGTCCACCAACGGTAGAGTCGCCTACCAGGTGCATCGTGTCTATACGGATTGGCGCCAGTTCCCCCGGTGGTCCCTGGCGCCCATGTGTTCCGCACTCGCGGGCGTGGCAGCACAGGACACGTCGTGACGCAGAATACGACTACACGACGCAGGACTCGATCGACCTTGGGGGGAGGACGGCATTCCCTCCGTCAGGAGGCCACCTACTTCACGATGGCCTACAAGGTCACCGACCGGCTGCTGCGTGTACGACCACTGGCCTCTGGAGTCCCTGGCGGCGCTTGAAGACACAGGCAGCGCGCTCCCGCAGCGACGAGCAGATTGATCGGAGGATAATCGGATCATGCACAAATCCCTTTTCCGCAGAGTGGCGAATCGTATTCTCCACCTCACAGCGCAGTTCGCCCCGGGCTGCACCACCCTCCGTCCGCTCCTGCACAAGTTGCGCGGCGTGAGAATCCACGGCACCGTCTTTATCGGCGACCAGGTCTATCTGGAGAACGAATATCCAGAGCTCATCGAGCTCCACGACGGTGTCCAGATCGTTGTCCGCTCGATCCTCATGTGCCACCTCCGGGGAACCGGGAGAATCGTGGTTGAGCGGAACGTCTGGATCGGGCCCAACTGCGTGATTGCCGCACCGGTCGGACGCACGTTGACCATAGGTGAAGGATCGGTCGTTGCGGCCTCATCCGTGGTTACGCAAGATGTTCCCAAGTCCACCTTCGTGGGCGGCTCACCCGCGAAACCCATCGCCCGCGTGACCGTTCCGATGACGCTCCATGCCGACTATGAGGAGTTCAAGAAAGGCTTGCTGCCGCTGTGACCACCGATGGACGGCGAGACTCGAGAGAGATCCTGGCTTGCCTCATCGTCGACGACCCGCTTCTTCGACCGCGCTACGGGTTTCTCGACTACGGAAGGCTTCTCCACGAGATGCAGATTCACGGTTTCTTCACCGAGATCGCATTCATCCCTTGGAACTACAGAAGAAGCAATCCAGACACTGTTCGGCTGCTCTCGACGAACACCGACCATTACGCGTTGTGCATTCACGGCTGCAACCACATGGGCAACGAATTCGGTGGGACGGCCTATGACGAGCTTTCTACTCTCTCGACTACGGCTCTCTGGCGCATGGAGCAACACGCCCGGATCAGTGGTTTGCCCTATGACCCAGTCATGGTCTTCCCGCAGGGTCGTTTCTCTTCCGAAGCCATGAAGGCGCTCAGAGACTGTGGCTACCTAGCCGCGTTCAACTCCACTCTCGAGGCGACTGACTGCGATGCCGTGCCGGCTGTCGAATACCGACATCCGGCAACCAGGATGTACGGCGACTTTCCTCTGTTCTTGCGACGCTATCCAAGGGACAGATCGGGGTTCTTGGAAGATGTGGCTTGTGGACGCCCAGTCCTGGTGGCTGCGCATCAGGATTCCTTCAGGGGCGGATACAAGCCAGTGACCGATTTCGTCGACTGGGTCAACGGCTTGGGTAACGTCAAATGGGCCTCCCTGTCCGCGATCGTCGAGCACTACTTGGGAACGAAGGCACCCGGCGCTACGCGGAGCTTCCCCCGTTCGCGCCTTCCCAGGCGTCTGACGGCGAGAGCTGCGGCCAGACGCCTTCTGTCTGAATTCCGCGACGAATATGTGGATAGGAGCGACCTGTTGAGTCGCGCGTACCGAGCGGTTCGCGGCTGACACATCAGCCAGGCTGAAATGCCGCTGCAGAGCGCGCGTCGCCGGCGTCCCGGATCCGGGAACACGAACTCACCTTCGCCGACTGCGGATCGTCCATGGCAGCGACCTTCGAGGTGGTAGAGTCCCTCTCGACCGGCGAGCCGGTCACTGTTCCTTCTGCAACCGGGAGCTGGCGGGGTGCGAAACGTGGGGGAGACGTTGGGGCCATCCTCGTTGCCGTTGGCTGCCCATTGGATCCGCCAGCAACTCGTACAGCAGGGCGACCTCGTCGCCTACAAGGTTCAACGCGGCTGGACGGACTGGCGCGAGTTCCCGCGCTGGTCCGGCGCCCCGCTCAAGGCAGACCTTGCCGGGGTCGCCGTCGGTGGGGAGGAAGCGTTGTGAGGTACGGACCCGTCTGGATCGACCTCGCCAACTCGCCTCACGTGCTGTTCTTCAGGCCGGTCCTCGACGAGCTGCGCCGGCGGGATGTGGCGACCACGCTCACGGCCCGCGACTTCGCGCAAACGACGCAGCTCTGCGAGCGCTTCGGCCTCGACGCTGAAGTGATCGGCCGTCACGGCGGCGCTTCGATCAGCGGCAAGCTCCTGGGGCTCGTGCAGCGCGTTCGCGGTCTGCGCGCCTTTGCGCGTCGCACACGGCCGTGCGTGGCGGTGAGCCACAACTCGTACTCACAGGCCGTGGCCGCGCGCTCCCTTCGCCTCCCGGTGATGACGGCCATGGACTACGAGTACCAGCCGGCCAACCACTTGGCCTTCCGTTGCGCCGATCTGGTGGCGGTGCCCGAGGAGTTTCCGCTGGACCGCCTCCTGGCGCAAGGGGCGAGACCGGGGAAGACCTGGCGGTACCCCGGGCTCAAAGAGCACATCGCGCTGGCCGGGTTCGTGGCAGACCCCGGCTACCTGGAGCGCGCCGGCATCGACACGTCGCGTCCGGTCGTGGTGGTCAGGTCTCCTGCCGACATGGCGTTGTACCATCGCTTTGGCAACCCGCTGTTCCCGCTGCTCCTCGAGCGCTTGGCGAAAGAGGAAGTCACGACCGTTCTTCTGGCGCGCACCGAGACCCAGGCCGCCGACCTGGAGGCCGCCGGCTTCGGCAGTCTCCTGTGGCGCGGCGAGGCGCTCGACGGCCCGCAGCTCGTGGCCGGCGCCGACGCCGTCGTCAGCGCCGGCGGCAGCATGAATCGCGAGGCCGCGGTGCTGGGCACGCCGGCTTACTCCATCTACGCGGGGAAGCTCGCCGCCGTGGACCGCACCCTGGTGGCCATCGGCAGCCTGTGTCTGCTCCACGACGTGGACGATCTCGCACGCATCCCCCTGCGGAAGAAGGCAGCCGCGACGCCGCCACGGATCGGCGACGCCCTCGTGGTGCAGTTCGTCGATCGGCTCCTGCAGGTGGCACGGCGATGAGCGACGGCAGAGTCCACATCCTCCACGTCTGCGGCGCGCGCCCGAATTTCATGAAGGTCGCGCCGGTCATGGCGGCGGTCGAGGCGTGGAACGCGTCGCGCGCCGAGGCCGAAGGCTCGGGCGGCGCGCCCGTCCTCTTCTCGCAAACCCTCGTCCACACCGGCCAGCACTACGACGCGGGCCTCAGCGACGTCTTCTTCGCGCAGCTCGGGCTGCCGAAGCCGGACCATCACCTTGGCGTGGGCTCCGGCTCGCATGCGGCCCAGACGGCGCACGTCCTTGAGCGGCTCGAGCCGGTGCTTCTTCGGGAGCGACCGGATCTAGTCGTGGTCGTCGGGGATGTTAACTCCACGGTCGCCGCAGCGCTGTGCGCGACCAAGCTCGGCATCCCGGTGGCGCACGTCGAGGCCGGCTTGCGGAGCGGCGATCGCAGCATGCCCGAGGAGCTCAACCGGCTGCTCACCGACCAGCTCGCGGACCTGCTGTTCACGACGGAGGCAAGCGCCGCCCAGAACCTGGCGCGCGAAGGCATCGACGCTGCCAGGGTCCACTTCGTCGGCAACACGATGATCGACACGTTGGAGAGGCTCCTCACGCAGGCCCGCGGGGGAGAGGCGCTCGAGCGCCTGCGCCTGAGCGCGCGAGAGTACGGCCTGGTCACCCTGCA
>Ga0209539_1000371_pt1 | contig 26632 bp, 18 predicted proteins | sample BarGraNGADG00312_2_FD_184499 | JGI IMG/M metagenome (GOLD analysis project Ga0209539, IMG submission 184499) | Arctic peat soil microbial communities from Barrow, Alaska - Barrow Graham LP Ref core NGADG0011-312 (SPAdes) (version 2) | ecosystem: Environmental > Terrestrial > Soil > Wetlands >...
CCGGAATACTTACCGGAACAATTCTGGCTGTAAGCCGGGGTGCCGGAGAAGTTGCCCCTATTCTTTTTACGGGGGCTGTCTATTTTAGTTCCAATCTTCCGCATTCTTTAAGTGACCAGTTTATGTCACTTGGATACCACATATATATTATGTCGACTCAGTCATCAAATGTCGATGCAACTCAGCCTATCCAGTTCGCAACCACACTGGTTTTGTTGCTTCTTACATTTTCCCTGAATGCAGTGGCAGTAACATTAAGATTCAGAATTAGAAAAAAAGCAAAATAACCATTTTTTCATGAACGATATTAAAGTAAAAGTTAAAGATTTATCGCTCCGCTACGGAGCCAATCTTGCATTGAAAAGCATTTCAATGGATATCCCGGAAAAAATGGTAACGGCGTTTATAGGACCATCCGGATGCGGTAAATCTACCTTCCTTAGAATCCTTAACCGGATGAACGACCTGATTGATAATGTAACTATTGAGGGGGAAGTTTATATCGACAATATTAATATATACGATAAAAATATTGATGTTGTTAACCTCAGAAAGAAAGTAGGAATGATTTTTCAGAAATCGAATCCATTTGCAAAATCGGTTTACGACAATATTGCTTTCGGACCAAGAATTAATGGGATAAGTAATAAAAACCTGCTCGATGAAATTGTCGAACGATCATTAAAGCAGGCGGCGATATGGGATGAAGTGAAAGACCGGCTTTTCAATTCAGCATTGAGCCTTTCGGGAGGACAACAGCAACGTATTTGTATTGCCAGGTCTCTCGCAGTAAATCCTGAGATAATCCTGATGGATGAACCAGCAAGCGCACTGGATCCGATTTCAACTGCAAAAATTGAAGAGTTAATTCATGAATTGAAAAAGGAATATACAATTATTATTGTTACACATAACATGCAACAGGCTGCCAGGACAAGCGACTTAACAGCCCTCTTTTATCTGGGGGATCTTATTGAGATGAACAGAACTGAAATAATCTTTTCCAATCCGGCTAAAAAGCAAACAGAAGACTATATCTCAGGGCGATTCGGATAAAAACATGGATTAAAAATTTATTTTGGAAGCGAGAAGAGAAATTCAATACCTCCTCCTGTTTTATTTCTTACCTGTATTTCTCCCTTATGTAAAAGTATAGCATTCTTAACAATCGCCAGACCGAGTCCCGTACCACCGCTTTTTCTTGACCTGCCGGAATCTATGCGATAAAAGCGTTCAAAAACCCGCTCCAGATGCTCTTCAGGAATACCCACTCCATTATCTGAAAATGAAAAATGATAGAATTTATCATCCTGATTATATAATGTCACTGAGACGGTGGTTTTGTTACCTGAATAGTTGACAGAGTTCTCAAGCAGATTCTGGAATACAGATGTGACCAGAGAACGGTCGCACGTAATATAAACTTTTTCATCAACATTGATCTCTACTTTCATTCCCCTGTTTTCAATGGCAGATTTGAAATTATCTCTTACTTCACTTATAATATCCAGGACTTTTATTTTCTCTTTTAAAAATGTGTTCCCGGCCTCCTCTATCTTATTTATAACCACAATGTCATTTATCAGTCCTGTTAGTCTGTCGCTCTGGGCCAAAGCCTTTTCAAGAAAATATTTCTGTTTTTCAATATCCATATCAGGTTCATTGAGAAGTGTTTCAATATAGCCTTTTACAGAAGAAATCGGAGTCTTTAACTCATGCGCGATATTTGATGTCATCTCCTGTTTAATCAGACGGCCTTTCTCCGATATGGTAATGTCGCTAAGGATAACCTCAAAACTAAAATCATTAAATATAACACATTGGACTTTAAAGTACTTGCCATTCTTCCCAATCTGATACTCCATTTTAGGTAAATCCGATGATTTTATTTTAGTGCCTGATTGTTTTTCAATAAACTCAATAGCAGGCATAAACTCACCTACCTTAAAAAAGTTGGCCGAAGATATTGTAAGTTCACCAGAAATCATATTCATGAACTGGATGAAGTGGTTATTGGTAAGGATCTTTGTTCTGTCTTGTGAGAAAAAAGCAATACCCTCATTTAATGCATTAAGGTGGCTGAAGAGTTTCTCCTTTTCATTCGAAAGGTCATTTTGCGTTTTAAGCATTTTGTTATAGATCTGAATTATTTCTTCGCCTATAATCCCGAGTTCATTATCTGGAAATTTTGAGTCGGAATCAAACGGCTCATTATTCGCAACCCTTACGGCAAAATCTTTAAGTTTGGTTATCGACTTTCCGAACTTATTGGTAACAGCAAGCAATACAAACCAGATTGCGATGAATGAGAGAGTTATAATTATGAGAAAATACTTTTTAGCCGTAAGGAAATGGATGATTTTTATATCGTAAACTACTGCTGCCCTTATATAGTACCTGCTGTAATATTTTGCATAATAATAGTATTCATCACCTGTTGTCCCCGATTTCCGGATAGACTTCCCAAAATCGGAATATAATGATTCACTGATCTCAGGCCTTGACTTATGATTCTCCATAATCTTCCAGTCATGGACAGAACTATCATACCATACATCTCCTGAAGGACTAACTACAGTAATACGCAGATTCTCTTGCGGCAACAATCTTACAATAGAATCTGTAATTATCCAGTTACCCTTTTCATAAATCGAATTTGCTTTTATATAGTTATCAATAACTCTGGTAATATTATCGAGCTCATCATTGAGAGTAGAGATCCTGAATTCTTTTTCTCTTTTATAGAGATAGCTTAATATCAGCAGTGCGAATAAAACAAATATTGATGAATAGTATATGAAAAGATTATTTCTGAACTTATTCCTTATGATCATATTTGAAAAATTAGTTCATTAAAATTCAAAGAAATAACCATAACCAGTCTTGTTCTTTAAGGCTGTACCAAATTGCCCGAGTTTAGTTCTAAGCCTGGTAATATTGACATCAACTGTACGTTCAGTTACAATAACATCCTGCCCCCAGATCCTCATGAGGAGGTCCTCCCTGGAAAAGACTTTGCCCTGATTTTCAAGCAGGGTTCTAAGAATTTCATATTCCTTTTTAGTAAGTTCAACACGCTCATCATTTATTAACAATCTTTTGTGAACGGTGTCCAGATCAATTCCATTGAATTGCAGAATGGCTTTACTGTTAACCTTATCAGTATATGATCTTTTTAAAACAGCCTTCACTCTTGCTGTTAATTCATTTACAGAGAATGGCTTGGATATGTAGTCATCAGCTCCCAGACTGAATCCTGTAAGAATATCATTCTCTGTATCCTTTGCAGTAAGAAAAATAACAGGGATCTCAAGTTTTACTTCTTTTCGTAATTTATCGGCAAACTTAAAACCCGACATTGGGCCCATCATAACATCAAGCAGGATGAGATCAAAGCTGCTCAGCGGTCTCTTCAGCGCTTCTTCCGCTGAATGCGCAATTTCGGTATGATAACCTTCATTGCTGAGATTATACTGAAGGATTTCGCAAAGATCCTCTTCATCATCCACAATAAGAATCCGTTTTCCGTTCAGTTCCATAGTAGTTCAGATTTTATTTACTCTCATCCTTAACTTTCTGATTTGAATCAAGCCCGGAATGTCTGATATCAGTGCCCTGAATTGAATAAATAGAGGCTTCGGCAATATTAGTGGCATGATCAGCTATCCTTTCAAGATTTGTAATAATATCTTTCAGATCAATATAGCTGAGCAACATTTCTTTTGTTTTGGCACTCACATTTGCTTTAGAGAGGCTGTTTATCAATAGCTTTTTGTTCATCTCATCAACTACTTCATCATTTTTTATAGTCCAGACTGCGTACTCATTATCGTTGTTTATAAATGAGAGCAGGGATTTTTCAACCATTGAAATTCCCGACAGAAGCATTACATTAAGCACTTCAATCATAGCTTTGTATTCTTCAGTATCCTTAATGTTGTCGATTGAATGAAGAATGTTCATAACACGATCGCCGATCCGTTCGAGGTTTATGGTCATTCTGGAGATTGCAACTATTTTGCGAATATCCGATGCAACTGGTTGATAAAGAACGATTGAATTAATAAATTTTTCGCTTATCAGAACTTCATATTTGTCAATTTTATATTCATTTTCAGTTAATGAAGATATTAACTGCTTTCTTTCGGACTCCCCTGGTCTTGACATATATTTTTCAAGAAGAGTCAGCTGGGCAAGAATAATGTCTGCCATCTCTTCAAATGTATTAATGATGTCGGTTACTGATTCTTCTCTTTTTGTTTTCATACCTTGTATTAATTAATTGTTACAATGCATGGATTCCCATAATTCCTTAAATATCCGCATGCAAAGTTAACTCCATTTAATGTTATAGTTATAAGGTATCTGTTACTTAATTGTTACAATTTGGTTAACTTATATAATAAGTTTCTGAATATCATTGACTTTAAAATTTGTTAAAGAAGTCAAATATGCAATTTGAATAAGTTATTTATCATAAAGAACTATAAATTTATAAATTGCAGGTTCTAATTATTTTACTCATGAAAATAAAGATAATATTAATTGTTCTATTCATTTTTATAACCGGTGTAGTAAAGATTTATGCACAAACTTACAATCAACCAAATATCGGACTCAAAAGCCATGAAACACTCGAGATTTCGAAGGTCGAACTAACTGAACACAAGACTCTGATTTATCTCAGTGTGGAAAACCGCATCACAGGCGGTAACTTCTGTGCTGACAAAAATATCTTCATAATTTATCCTGATGGAACACGTAGTAAACTGATCTCTTCTTCCGGAATTCCTGTTTGCCCCGATACTTATAGATTCAAAACAATTGGAGAGAAGCTTGATTTCGTTCTGAAATTTCCACCATTGAAACTGGGCACAGATTGGATTGACCTGATAGAGGACTGTTCAGAAAATTGTTTCTCATTTTATGGTGTTACTCTCGATAACGATTTAAATAATAAAATTGATGATGCTTTTACGCTTGTCGAAAATAAAGAACCAGCTAAAGCATTAGTCAATTTCATTAAAATTGCTGATTCTATAGATAATAAGAATTTAGGAATTGAGGGTCTTATTTATATAAATATTATCAGGCTTGCTAAAGAAACAGGCAATACTGTAAAAGCTGCCGAATGGTACAATAGGTTGAAATCATCAGGTATCCCCAGGTCAGAGTTATGTATTAAGAATCTAAATTCACTAGGCATTGTGTACTAAAAAAAGAGGCTGCATCAAATGATACAGCCTCCTTACATTCTTAAAGAATTATTTCTGACTATTTTCCGAAATAGAAATCGAGTCCGACTGCAACAAGCCATGTCTTTTTATTGTATGTTTCTGTTACAGTAATTGGAGTGGTTCCAAGCATATGAGTATAATCTTTTGAACCTTCTTTATAGAAAGTATACTGACCACCTAAATTGAGATCAATCATCGGAGTGATCCGGTAACCAATACCTGCTCCAAATGAGTTGGTATTGGTACTGAATTCTTGATCATTCTGATAATTGAGATTAACACCCGTGGAAGTGGCAACCCAACCTGCACTGGCACGGAGTTTTTCTGAAAGACCATATTCTAATCCCAGTCCATATTCAATGAAGTTTTTATCGATCATATTAACGTTTAATGTTTCGCTACCATCATAATCGACGTTTTTGTCGAAATAGTAATTCATACTTGCAGAAACCATAAGTTTATCAACAGGTTTATATTCTACTCCAACAGCCAGCATAGCAGGCATATCGGCAATAACTTTTGTTCCGTCAATGAATATACCTCCACCCATATTATTCTTAACTTTTGTTGTAAGTTCGAGTTTCGTCTGGAATTCATATCTAAGTGCTATATCCAATTTTTCAGATGCAGCCACATTTACACTGAGAATAGGGGTAATTCCTGATCCTGACTGTTCAACATCAACTTCTCTGTCTGCTGTCATTGTTGCATACGCTGGTTGACCGATAGAGGTAAAAAATCCTGGTGCTGCTATAAGAGCTGATGTAGGATTGCCCAAAAAAAATGGGTTGATCATGATATTTTTAATATATCCATTGTATGTGTTTTTGGCACTTACCATCCTTGCACCTACTGCAGCAGATATCATATCACTAAACGCGTATGATACGTTTGCCTGATATCCGAAATAGACTGAAGTCCCTTCAAAAAAGATATCAGCTGTGTATTGTGTGGTTGTTAATCCCATACCTGTCAAAAGTGGTTTAAGGTCTGCAATACCCATTTCGAAAGAAGGTAAACCTTTATCATATTTTGCACCACCTCCGCCACCAATAGGATTAAATCCAGCTGAAAATGCTAATTTACCTGTTTTGAATGCTACATAGACACCAGGGAAAAGAGGAGCACTTACCTTTCCGATATATTTTACAGGAGTACCTGTAAGAAAAGGATAGTTATTCCCTACAGTTTTTGTCTGTGAGATTGTCTGGTTGTTTATTGAAACATAAAAACCATCGCCAAGCCTGGTTAAGCCTGCCGGGTTATAATAAACTGCATCAATGCCGGTTGAGGCATTGCGGTTCTGAAGGCGTGTGAACATGGCACTCTGGTTTGTATTGGTAACCAGGCCGCCTGCCAACACACTTCCGGTAATAAGTGTGCCGGCAAAAAATGTTAGAAGTTTTCTCATAATTAAAGATTTAAGTTTAAGGTTTCGCGGGTAATTAGCAAGGTAGTTGCTAAAGCTCCACTTTTTCCATTTAGCAATAATGTCAATTATTTGATTTTTTCCAAAGAGCAACAACAGAAATTGTGTCAAATGTAGAAAAATAATTCATTCCTGCAATAGGTCTAAAATAGTATATTGATTGTAAGTTAATTGTGAGCATACTTTGTGATTATTCGAAAATACAGGAAATAAGAGGTACCGGGTACCTTGTTCCTGGTTCTGGTTCGACACAGTACCCGGCACTCGGCACCCGGCAACTATCAATAAAAGACAGGGTATTTTATCAGATTACTGAATACCATGTATGAGAGCAAATTCCTCAAACAATCCATAATCCAGCACCTGGTAATCCTTGCCGGCAGGATAATTTTTCACATTCCTCCACGTCCAGGGAGAAACAAAGCCGGGTTTTGGATTATTATGATGAGGTCCCAGAAGATTCTTAAGACTACCGAGAACTTTTACATCAATTTTATTTATACCGGGTTTTATTAATCCAGTAATATCACTGTGATATGGAGGAAATGCAATTGCATTTGCATCCTGCCCGTTTACAGTTACTTCAGCCATTGTTCCATTCCACTTATTCAGAGCAACTTCCCATTTTCCATCAGCATTTTCAATCTTGAATTCTTTGCTATAGGTTACACCCCATGAATAGAATGGCAAGCCCTGTGCTTGCCAGGTTCCTGTTGTGTAGAGGGAAGGTGCTGCTTCAATATCCCATCCTTTTTCAGCAGGTTTCACAGAAAAATCGCCAACAATATAAACTGGTTCTACCTCAGCATGTATCTTCATTGGTGAGGTTTTAAGCGTGATTATGTTTTCACCTGTTTTAACAACCGTTCCTATATTGAAAACACCGAACGATCTGTCGAGCCACCACTTGCCAATTTCAGGTTTCACTTCAACTCCGTTAACAGCAATCGTCCATAATTCCGGTCGCTCCACAACAGCTTTTATTGCAGAAAAATTGAATTTCCCCTTTACAGAAAAATGGTAAGTCGTTGTGAACCCTGTAGTTAGTCCGAAAGTATCCCTGTCAATAATATTTTTTCTGAACTGGACAGATGTGTTCCATGGATTACCGTTTTTAAATCCGTAATATTTATAGACCTTATCAGCTGCATAGTAAGTATTAAGGTCGTTTGTTGTTTCGTTACCAACCTCAATATCACAGAAATCAATCATTAGAGCATTCTCCTCATTTCTGATTATGGATAATGGCGAGGATGACTGAACTGCATTGAAAGTCCTGGATTTTGAAGGAATCGGATAATCAGTCTTTCTGGCATCCGGTATAAACAGCAAAAGACTTCCGGCAGGAGGAATTGAATAGGAGAGATTGATTTTATCTTCTGACTCCTGGTTGGGATATCCAATAATTTCTCCTGTAAAAGTATCCATTTCAAGTGCATCCTTGCCGTTTACACTAAGTGAACCATTCAACTGTTCCCTGAGACTCGAATTTATAAGGAACAAAACCTGTCCGTCGGAAAGAATCCTGTGATGGTGATAAAGAGTTCCTCCTTTTACATCTTCAAATCTCAGGTTTTTATCGGTGAAATATTTATTTATAAGCTCCTGTGATAAATTACTGAAACTAAATATGCTGGCAGAATTCTTTCTGAAAAAGTTACTTAATTCTTCACTCCCGGATCCATCTAAGAGTGTTGGTAATGAGAACATTATAAGAGTGCCACCCTTTGAAACAAACTTCTCAAGCAGTTCAAATGTTGAGCGATCGAGGTTCTCAACCAGAGGGGGTATAACAACTCTGGAATAACTTGCCTGTCCGACAACCAGTTTACCATCTGCAACACTACCCATATCATTAATAATATTTTCCGAACCCAAATCATATTCAACCTGACTTTTTTCGAGCTTTGAAACAAATGTCTGGAATGCCTGGCCAATTTCATCAGATTTTTTGTTTGGGTTAGTATAAGAGTCATATAGCCAGCAGGATGTTGTAGGCTCAAGAATCAGAATGTCGTTTATTTGTCTTCCTGATGATAATGCCAGTGAAAGTCTGGAATAATGGGTATTTAAGTATTTATAATCGTTCCACCATGGCTCATGATAGTCGAAAGAAGGGGGGTAGTCATATTTCCTTGCTCCTGCAAGAGTGAAATATGTAAGATGTTGATTCATAAGGTTTACCCCAAGAGCATATTCCCAATCGCCATTACGTTTCATATCAGTAAATGTGAGATCCCATCCAGATCCGCCATAAGTTTCACTGAGTTTTCTCTGTCTGCCTGTCTGGTTTGCAACGCTGGCCAGCTCTTTTACAGATCTGATGTTTCCAAACTGAGCCTTTGTTGTTGAATCGTCCCATTGATTGAATAGCATGTCGATTGCGGGAACCTGATGCCATGCATACATTGCCATATTATCACCACCCCCTCTCATATTCGGCCATTCATGTTCCCAGTAATGACCTGTAAATTTCAGACCTTTTGATTCACAATAAGCATACCATGGTTTTGACCACCTGTCTATGAATAACTTAAGAAGAGTCTGAGTATAGTTATGTCTGATTTTTTTCCAGTCACCCACCTCCTCATAAAGTGAAGGCAGCTGAGTTTTAAGATCATAATGCCACTGTTTCATAAAGGCATCAAACAGGTCAGGCGTCCAGCGTATTCCACCGGGTGATTCTATTTGAGGTTCATCGGTAAAGGTGCCGGGAATGGTTTTTCCGAATTCAGTACCCAGATTCTTCTCATAACCTCTCATTGTAACTTCAATGAATTTCTGAGTCACCCCGGGGTAAAGAAGATCAACATACGAAAAACCGCCATACCAATCAGATTTTCTATTATATGTTTTTGAGAAAAGAAAATATATTCCCTTTTTTCCTTTTTCGTCAGAAATTGAAGCTGTAATATCCTTGCAGACACCATCTTCTTCTTTCAGGCAGAGATAATATTTATTGCTTGTATCAGGAAGCGTTTCAGATTTTGTCATAATCAGACCCTGTCCCTTATTATAAGATTCAGGCATTTCATCAGGAACGTGTCCGCCGGCGAAACCGCTAGGATAGGAGTTTTCGTCATATATCCAGATATCCATACCAAGCTCTTTGCCTTTTTCAACAGCATGCAGATAAAGTTCGAACCATTTTTCTGAAAGATACTCGGTAATTAGTCCGGGACGCGGATGTATAATCACCTGTGATGATCCGGCATTTTTAAAACTGATCAGGTCTTTGTCAATCTCTTCTTTGGTAATATCACCATTCCAGACAAAGAAAGGGGCGGTTGTGTACTCCCGCGGAGGTTCGCTGAACTGTGAGGAAAGCGTAGAAAAGTCGGGGACTTTGACCTCATTTATAACACTATTTTTACAGGAATACAAAATGAGTATACAATATAAGAGCATCAAAATACCTGACTTCCTAGTGATTTGGAGTGATTTCATAGTAGTATAATTTTCGGATATGAAAACTAACTTAATTATGAGAAGAATCCAAATTTCAAGGAAATATTCGAAATAGGGGCTGTTGAAAAAATCCTTTTTAACCGCAAAGCACACGAAGTCCACCTTCTCCGCCAGTTGGCGGATTCAGTGGATAAAAAAGGATTTTTTCAACGCACCCCGATTCTAAAATTTTCCTGATAACCGGAGACTGAAGTTTCTCTGAGGCTGGATATCTCCGGGACGTCCCATATATTCGGTATTGGTAATGTTTTTTACTGCCAGTGAAAGACTTAAAAGCTTATTTATATTATATCCCAGGTTACCGTCAAGGAGAAAATATCCGCTGTTGTTTTTGAGCCAGTATTCATAAAATCCCGGAAGGATACTTTCCCTTGTCGATTCATCCAAAAATACATTGTCAATATTTAATATTTTTGATTTGGCAAAAAGACTTAAACCAAAATCAAATTTTTTATATGAAGTATTCAAACTGATTTTTGCGGAATGCTTTCTTCTGTATTTTAAGTATGTGCCTGTGTTCTTATGAGTTATTTGATTAAATTCTACAGGATAAATATAGGTATAATCTCCGCTCAAAGTAGTACTAAAGTCACCTTCCGTCCGGTTCAGAATAAGCTCCAGTTCATAACCATATACTCTTGCCTGTTCAACATTATCAGCTCTAAAGCCCAGCCCTGAGATTCCGGTTATGGGATCGGGATAGGATCCAAAAGGGTATTCTATAAGGTTTTTGTTTTGTAAGAAGAATACTGATAAATCTGCCTGACCAGTAATCTTGCCTAGCAAAACTCCCTGTTTTATTCCAACTTCAGAGCTCCATCCCGATTCAGGTTGAACAAAAGGATTTGGGAATATTTTAACAGATCCCAGTGTTGTTGAGGCATATTTTTCAGCGATAGAAGGATACCGGTAGCCTTCTCCGAATGAAGCTCTCAGGAAGGTATATGTTGCTGCCTGCCAGTTTATTCCTGTTCTTAAAATCGGGACAATCTTATCTGATTCCCCATCCAATGAATTTTGTTCAACCCGTAATCCTGCAACTATCTTCACTCCTGGAAGTGGTTGTACTTCAAGTTGTGAGAAAACAGAAGTATTCAGCCCTCTATGATCGCCATAAAAATTTGAAACGATTTTACTTAAATTCTCAGATATACCAGCTGTAATATTTATAAAGGGAGCGATCTTGTAGTAAAATTGATATTCTGAGTAGAATGAATATGCATCAGAATTATTTTCATTCCTGACTGGAAATCTATTGTCCGATAATTGTAACCTGATCCGAAAATCGTGTTTGAATCTGCCTGCATTGTTAAACGATATATAGGGATCCAGAGCAAAGAAACTGCCGTGAACAAGTGTAACTGTTGAAGTATCCTGCTTAAGTGCCCCCTTATCAGCGTTTTCCCAAAGAATGAAATCTCTTTTAGCTGTATAACCTGAGTTAATATTAAATCCATAAACCAGACCATTAACTTTTTGGTTATGATGTTTGAGCCTGATGCTGATCCTTCCGAGTTTTTGATCATTAAATTTTCTGTAACCATTATCTGTAAAAAGATATATACCCAGACCGAAGTCAGTTTTCCCGATCTTCTGAAGATTAGAAAATGAGATATTTGAAAATAGCCTGGGTGAATTCCACCAGACCCAGTTTTTATTTTTCGGTTTGCCATATATACCGGTTTCTGCAAAGAATTGGGTAACAGGAAAATTCGTAGGATCAGCAGTACGAAAATTAATTATGCCATTTAACGCTGATGATCCATAAAGCACAGAAGATGCGCCCTTTATTATTTCCACCTGTGCAATGTTCTCGAGAGGCAGGAATTGCCATTTTATATTTCCCGCATCGGGGGATAATACGGGTAATCCGTCAATCAGGGCAAGAACCCTGCTGCCAACTCCATAACTGAAACCGCTGCCTCCCCTTATTGAAGCCTGTCCGTCAAGCACTTCAATCCCAGGAGTCTTATTAACCAGTTCCTGAGCGTCAGTTATATGAGTTTTCAAAAAATCAGCTGATTTAATAACATCCATTGAAACAGTCAGTTCTGCAACTTTCTGTTCCGTTTTATTTGCACTTACGACAATCTGGCCTATCTCCTGAATATCCGTTTCTAATCCGATATTTATTTTGATAGTATCATTTAATCTGACAACCACAGATCTTGTAGCTGATTTGTATCCAATTAAACGGAAATCTATGTTTAGTTTCCCTGTATCTGATTTTATGAAAAAGTTGCCATTATCATCAGTTGTTGCAGCCTGCTTATTTCCATAAATCAGGTAAACTCCACGGAGTGGTTCGAGTGTATTTTTGTCAAAAGCTTTACCCCTGACAATACCCTGTGCAACCACATTATTTAAGGAATGGCTTAAAAATATCGCAAAAAGAATACAAACATACCGCATTACTTAGGCTTAAAGGTCATCCGGATCAGAATGGGGGCCGCTGGATTAAGCAAATTCGGGTAACTGGTTTTAATTTTGAGGGAATTACTTGTTAATTCAGCAATTTGTGTAGTAATTGGAAGAGCAAGAGAATCTGCCGTAATTATAATCTGGGTTTCATTGAATGCAAATCTCCATGTTCCGGTATAAATCCCAAAATATCCGGTCCCGTCCTGATTAAATTTAGCTTCTCCTTTAAAATTAAATAAAATTCCGGCTGGTCCGCCTGCATCAACCCCATTTGCGAGCAGACTGTCACTTAGCCAAACAGGACCGGTTAATAGTTTAAATGGCTCAGACTGTGACTCTTTTTTGCAGGAAGAATTGAATAAACATCCAGCTAAGATCAATAATAATGCAAGGTTTTTCATGAGATCTGATTTAATGTTGGTTTCTATCATTAATCAAAACAACATATCTATCCGTTAGTTCACCTTAATAATTATGATGTATATCAAAGGTATGAAAAAACCTGAATCTACGCCTTTCAGCCTTCGAAGCTTCCTTTGACAACAGAAGCTTATGCCTCCGCTAAAGCTTCGGCATACAAAGTTAGCGAAGGTTGTAGCGAAGGAGTCCTGCACCTAGTCTTTTATCTCTCTTATCTTAATATTCTTGAACGATACATTATTCCCATGATCCTGTAAAAGTATTCGTCCTTCCGTTACTTCACCAAAACCGGGAGATGATTTAAATTTACTTGTTGCAACAACCTCTTTCCATGCAGGAGTGCCCCTGTCATATTCGACAGTCATCTGTCCGTTTAGCCAGTGCTGAACGTGGTTCCCCTTAACAATAATTGTTGCACGGTTCCATTTGTCAGGGCCATTGTCTATTTTATTTTTTGGAGGGATAAGATCATAAAGACCTGCCAGGGTTCGGTTACCGTTGATTCCCAGCCTGGCATCGGGATGAAGCTTATCATCAAGTATCTGATATTCACAGCCGATGGAGGCCAACGCTCCGTTATTTGTTTCAGTATCAACAAAATATTTTATACCACTGTTTGCACCCGGAGTGTACTTAAAATCAGCAGAAAGTTCGAAGTTTTTATACTTATTCACAGTGACAATATCACCACCGGTATTCTGTGTACCGGAGGCTGAAGTTACATTAAGTGTTCCGTCTTTTATGATCCATCCATCTGAAGGAAATGTTTTGTTCTTTGCATTCATCCAGTTTGCACCTGATTTTCCATCAAAAAGTAGTTTCCATCCTTCTTTTATCTCTTTGTCAGTCAGTGTATTGTCAGGATTATTATTACCAGGTTTTTTATCCTGGCTATTTGAGGTGAGTCCTGATATCATAAAAATAATCAAGATAGCAATTGAAAAGGTTAGTTTCTTCATCGTCTTAAAGGTTAGTATTTATACTTGATTTAAAAGTAATAAAAGTTCAACAGATTGAATCGCTATTAAAGTTTGTTCAGGTTCCAGTTAGGGTACCATTTAATAACCGGATTTCCTTTTTCCCATTCAATTGGTAACCATATATGCCGGCTGTCGGCAAGATTATCCGGAGTCCATCTGTCGCCCATATAGATGAATGCATCCTTTTTACCCTGAACAGCAAGAATATGGGTGCTTTGCGAACCAAAGGTAATTTTATTTTCTTCCTCCGTACCACGGCATGGATTTCCGGGAGAACTCCATTCGCCGGATAACTTTTTAGAAACAGACAGGCGTGCAGGATTTGGCTTCCATCCGGTAGTTCCTGAGGTGAACATAAAATATTTGCCTTTATTAAAAAAGAGGGCTGGTGCCTCGTTGGATTCCCCGGGAAGCACCCGGATATAATTTCCGGTAAAATCGAGGTAATCATCTGTAAGCTCAGAAAAATGGAGTGTCATATTCTCCTCGGCCGAGTGGATATGATAAGCTTTTCCATCTTTATCAACAAAAAGGGTCATGTCGCGGGCCATCTGCCCTCCGGTAAAATCCCGTCTGACAAACAGTCCTTCCCTCACAGCAACTTTCCACTCATCCGACCAGCTTTTAAGATCACCTTCTTTTACGGTGGCTTTTTTATACTCTTCAGGAAAATTCAATGGCCAAACATTCGCATTAGGACGCAGGCTCCTGATGTATTTGTAAGGGCCTGTTATATTGTCGCTTACAGCAACACCGGTTAATGCTGCTTTATAACCTTGTCCTTTTAATTCATGATGAAACCACAATACAAATTTTCCGGTCTTTTTATTGAATAGAACTTTTGGACGTTCGATTACGCATCCGGGACTAAGTATACTAGTGGTATCGTTTATTACTTTTAATGCAAGACCTTCATTTTTCCAGTTCAAAAGATCTTTTGATGAGTAGCAGCTTACTCCGTAATGACTCCTGTCTTTATCTGACCGCACCAATCTGTATTCCCCGAACCAGTAGTAGGTGTCATTATAAAATATTATACCGCCTCCATGGGCATTAATATGTTTACCTTCAGTATCAGGCCATATCTGCCCTGGTTTAAATGAGTGATTAAGATCCTGGCAATTAACTATGAAACTTAAGAGCAGAATTGGAAATATAAGGCTCAATTTTTTAAAAAGCATTTTCATATTGATTGGATTAGGTTCTCAAAGATAATTATTCAAATAACCATTGAATATGTTTTAGAATATCATTGTTTCATCGTTAATGTTTTATATTTTTGATATAATTAATCCTTTAAAAACCATGGAAAAGCAAAAAGCTTTCAAAAGACATTTCTTAATAATATCCCTAATAATATTGGGATTCATTGATCAGTCTGCATTTTCACAGCCTGTAGTTGGACTGGATTACTGGTATAATCATGAAACCAATGCCAAAACAGGAAAACCATTTCATTACCTCTGGACAGATACCTTATTCAGCGGATATTCAAGATGGGGAGAAATTTTTACCGGCAGAGGAGCAAAGATCACAACTATCGGTAGACCTGATGCAGCTGTTTTAAGTAAAATCAATATTTACATAATTGTCGATCCCGATACAACAACAGAAAATCCTGCCCCAAATTATTTATTAGCTGACGATATCGCTTCAATAAAGAAATGGGTTAATGACGGAGGCGTGCTCGCTGTTCTTGCGAACGATGCACCGAACTGTGAGTTCACACATCTCAATAAGCTTATGGCTGAGTTTGGAATGAAGTTTAACCATGTAACATTACACCCCGTAACAGGTACAAATTATGAAATGGGTGCTTGCACAAATTTGCCTGATCATCCTCTCTTTAAAGGGGTAAAAAAAATCTATATCAAAGAGGTTTCTGATTTAGCAATTACTGGAACTGCAAAAGCGATTCTGACGGAGAAGGGAGAAGTACTGATGGCAGAAAACAAATTCGGCAAGGGGTACGTCTTTGCGATAGGTGACCCATGGATCTATAATGAATATATTGATCATGACCGTCTTCCGGAAAGTTTTGAAAACCGCAAAGCGGCTGAGAATCTGACAGATTTGCTTCTAAGCTTTACTAAAAAGAGATAGGAATTCGTTAATCAGATTCTTTGTGAGCCTTCTTGAAACCCTTTGTGTGTCTTTGTGGAAAAATAAGTTAAAATCTATGAATAAAAGTTTAAAAATATTTATTGGAATCACTGCTATTGGTTTTGTGATATCCTCATCTATAAATATTAATGCGCAGAAAGTATCAAAGGAAAAAACCATGGAATCAATGGTCCTGGCCAACAAATATTTTATGGAAAAATGGCCTGACGTTGGGAAGGTTATTATTACCGACAGGCCTCGGCCTAGCAATATCTGGACCCGTGGAGTTTACTATGAAGGACTGATGGCATTATATAAGCTAAAGCCTGATACGGCATATCTTGATTATGCTTTACGCTGGGGCGAATTTCACAAATGGGGATTACGTGATGGTATAAAAACACGAAACGGAGATAACCAGTGTTGTGGTCAGACATATATAGATCTCTATATCCTCAACAGGTACAAGGAGGAAAGAATCAAAGATATTAAAGCCTGTATAGATAGTATGGTGGTAACAGATAAAATTGACGACTGGAACTGGATTGATGCTTTACAGATGGCAATGCCGGTATATGCGCGACTAGGCTCAATCTACAATGACAAGAGTTACTTCGACAGAATGAATGAGATGTATCTTTATACAAAGCTCAAACATGGGACTAACGGACTTTATAGTACGACAGACCACCTCTGGTGGCGTGATAAAGACTTTGTTCCTCCCTACAAGGAGCCGAATGGTGAAAATTGTTACTGGTCGAGAGGTAATGGCTGGGTGGTTGCTGCTCTGGTCAGAACGCTGGAGTTCCTGCCGAAGAACAGCAAATACAGGAAAGAGTATATTAACACTCTCAAAGAGATGTTTGAAGCGCTGGTCTCTCTTCAGCGAAATGATGGATACTGGAATGTAAGCCTTAAAGATTCGACTGACTTTGGTGGCAAAGAACTTACAGGAACAGCTCTTTTTGTTTATGGTATGGCATGTAGTATAAACCAGGGGCTGATTAGTAAAAAGGAATATGAGCCGGTTGTTACAAAAGCATGGAATGCTCTTGTTACAGAATCGCTTCATCCGAATGGTTTCCTTGGATATGTTCAGGGAACAGGAAAACAACCTAAAGACAGCCAACCGGTTGGATATGATAATGTTCCTAACTTCGAGGATTTCGGACTAGGATGCTTTTTACTTGCCGGCTCAGAAGTTTATAAGATGAGTAAAGCAATGGACCCCAAAGGTAAAGAACCTAAAGCAGAAAATGGAAATAAAGTTGATAAGAGCAGTAAAGTCAAAAAAGGAAGTAAAGGTATTAAGTAGAACTTTCTCTGAGTGCAATTTTTTTCTACCGCTTTTCTCGCCGGTCATCACAGATTAAATTAATTATATAATGAAAAAGGCACTATTTTTTATATTACTGACACTTTTTTCTTTTTCTTCAGCAATATCTCAAAAATCAAATCTGGAATTTCCAGCGAGGCAAATGGAAAACCTCGACAGAGGGATTGTAGCTATCAGAAAAAGTCCGGAAGAGGTATTTATCAGCTGGAGACTTCTTGGAACTGATCCTTACAAAACGGCATTCAATCTTTACAGAGACAATAAAAAACTAAATAAAAAGCCATTAACCCTGACAACGAATTATACTGATAGAGCAACCACCGATGGCATTTATTCTATCAAAGCAATTATCAGAGGGAAGGAGGAGGTATCAACTTCTTCATGTACGGTTTGGCAGCAGAGTTATTTGAAAATTCCACTGAACAGGCCTCCCGGCGGAACGATGGAAAAAGAAGTTGTATCCAATCGCCAGAATCAGTCCACCCGGATTGAAGGAAATCCTTCTTCGGGCAATCAGCCAAATGACAACAGGCCTGACCAGCCTCAGCAGGACAGACGTAAATATACATATTCACCGGGTGATGCAAGTGTTGCTGATCTGGATGGTGACGGTCAGTATGAAATCGTTTTAAAGTGGGATCCCTCAAATGCGAGGGATAATGCCCAGGACGGATACACTGCAGATGTAATATTGGATGCCTATGAACTTGATGGCAGACAGCTATGGCGTATTGATCTTGGTAAGAATATCAGGGCGGGGGCGCACTATACACAATTTATGGTTTATGACCTGGATGGTGACGGGAAAGCTGAAATGGCCTGCAAAACCGCTGATGGAACAATTGATGGCAAAGGAAAGGTAATTGGAGATTCTTCTGCAAACTATATAAACGAAAAAGGAAAAATCGTAACCGGCCCCGAATTCCTTACCGTCTTTAATGGTGAGACAGGGGAAGCCATGAAAACTGTTGATTACGTGCCTGGGAGAGGTGATCAATGTGCCTGGGGAAATAATGAATGCAATGGTAACCGTGTCGACAGATTCCTGGCATGCATTGCATATCTCGATGGAGTACATCCCAGCCTTGTAATGTGCCGGGGGTACTATGGCAGGCTTACCATTTGTGCATGGGACTGGCAGAAAGGAGAACTTACGCAAAGGTGGTTCTTCGATTCCGACAAAGGTCATCCCGAATATATGGGACAAGGCAATCACAACCTGAGTGTAGGTGATATCGACAGCGATGGCAAAGACGAAATTGTTTATGGATCAAGCGCTTATGATGATGATGGACAACCAATATACACAACTGGTATGGGGCATGGCGATGCAATGCACCTCTCAGATCTTGATCCCGATATACCTGGTCTTGAAGTATGGGCAGTAAAAGAGACAGGAGGAAGGGGAGGTGTACTTCACTGCGCCGCAAACGGGAAAATACTATTCAGTGTTCCCGGCGAGGGGGATACGGGCCGGGGACTGGCAGCTGATATTTATCCTGATCACCGGGGATTTGAGATGTGGTCATCAACATCAAAAGGAATTTATTCAGTGAAAGGAGAGAAGATCTCGGATGTTGTTCCATCAATAAATTTCAGGATTTACTGGGATGGGGATTTGCAGGATGAACTGCTCGATAAATCATATATTGACGATTGGGACTATATTAACCACAAGCCGGTAAGACTTCTGGATGCATCAATTTTTGGAGGATCTTCAATCAATGGTACAAAAGCAACGCCGGTTATAAGTGCTGATATCTTAGGCGACTGGCGGGAAGAAGTCATTTTCAGAGGAAATGATAATGCTTCACTTTTACTATTTTCAACCACAATACCAACTAATTACAGATTATTTACATTGATGCACGATCCTGTTTACCGGCTGGGAGTTGCCTGGCAGAACGTCGTTTATAACCAGCCTCCCCACCTGGGATTCTACATCGGTGATGGTATAAATAAAATACGGCTTCCAAATATTTATACATCAGGACATTAAAGACCATTTAAATTATACCCGACATGAAAAAAATAGCTTTGTTACAAATTATCATTCTGATTCTGATTATCGCATATTCTTGCACACATACCTCAGTGCTTAAAGAGGTAGCACCTGCATATGTGAAGGTTTCTCAGGACCGTCTAACCCGCATCGACAAAATGATACAGCAAAGCATCGATAGCGGATGGATTGCCGGTGCGGTCGGTTTTATAGCACGTGACGGGAAAATAGTCTACGATAAATCATTTGGTGTAAATGACATTGAAGCAAAAACACTGTTGCACAGGGATGATATTTTCCGTATCGCTTCACAAACAAAGGCTATTACCAGTGTGGCAGTAATGATGTTATTTGAAGAAGGAAAATTTCTCCTTGATGATCCAATATCAAAATATATCCCGGAATTTGCAAATCCCCGGGTACTTGACCAATTTAATGAAAAAGACACCACCTTTACAACCGTCCCGGCAAATCGTGAAATCACTGTCAGAGATCTTTTAACTCACACTTCAGGAATTGATTACGCTGGCATTGGTTCTAAGAATATGAGAGCGATTTATGCTAAATCGGGCATTCCGGACGGGTTTGGGAGTAATAAAATGGTTCTCGGTGACAAAATCAGGGTACTTGGAAAATTACCTCTTGTACACCAGCCGGGAGAAAGATTCACATACGGATTAAATGTGGATGTCCTTGGATATCTTGTTGAAGTTCTCTCTGGTGAAACTCTGGATAAATTTTTTCATAAGCATATCTTCGAACCATTGGGGATGAATGACACTTATTTTTATGTACCTTCATCGAAATCTGACAGACTCGTAAAGGTAAGTATTGTAGATAAGGACCACCATCTGAAAAACGCTCCTCCGGATTTTGTGAATTATCCTCTTATTGACGGTACATATTATTCAGGTGGTGCCGGGCTTAGTTCCACAATTAAAGACTATGCCACTTTTTTACAGATGATGTTAAATAAAGGTGAGTATAATGGCAAGAGACTTCTGGCAAGACGCACTGTTGAGTTAATGACATGTAACCAGATCGGAGACCTGAATCTTGGGAACGATAAGTTTGGTCTGGGATTTCAGATAACAACTGTCAGGGGACAGGCAAGACTGGGAATATCAGAGGGTTCGTTTGCCTGGGGTGGCTATTTTGCAACCACTTATTGGGCTGATCCAAAGGAACGGCTTGTCTGTCTTTTATTTATCCAGCAAAGTCCGCTTATCCATTCAGAAATACAGGACAAATTCAAGGCAATGGTATATCAGGCGCTGAATGACTAGATTCGCAATGCATTGCGAATCAGGAAATCATAAATCCGACGGGTTCAACGTTTCTTCATTGCTGTTAATGTCACCGGCCCTATAAGTCCCGATTCTCTTGGAGGCCACGATGATGCATCGAAAAGACCATTCTTGCTATTTTGACTGAGTCTTGCCGGATAATTTGTGTTGTAGAACTTCTTCCAATTTACCTTATTCCGGTCAAGGTAAGCGATGCGGTTTGCAGCGAGATTAGAAACTTTTATTTCAAGAGTATTTTTTGATCTTATGAGAGGAATAGAGATAATAGTTTGATAATCAGGACCTATCAAACCTGAAATCTCGTTGCCATTAAGGTATATGCGGGCACTCTCGCAGACTCTACCAAGATTAAGCAGGAACGCATCTGCCTTTCCCGCCGGTTTATCAAAAGTGATAAAATACCTGGCTGTTCCTGAGAAATTCTTAACTGCGTCACCACCAATTTCAGTCCAGGAAACAAGCATGGACAGCTCTTTTGAAGAAGGTATTTCGGGTCCCCCCTCAATGAAATCAATTTTCCATTTACCCTGAATCTCCTTCGGTGATGAGACGGTATTATAGTACGTTAACTTATTGCCTGCTACAGTTGTTCCGGATGTCTCTGCAATAATTGATTCATGAGGCAAAAGCCTTGAATACACTTCAAGATTTCCGGAGGCTGATAACCGTGTCTCGGCCACACCCGATAAACCTGTCATCGGATTGAATATTACAGCAGACTTTCCCTTGACCTGAAGAGGCATCCACCCATCAAAAGGTTTATCAGACTGATTTAGAATAAAATATAAATTTCCTGATTGGGTTGCTCTCCTTGAATAACTGAGTCCGTTATCACTGATTGTTTCACGGCGGATACCTGAAAAAGAAAGAAGCTGGCTGATATCATTGCCGATAATAACCTTACCAGTTCCGACAATTGCCTGTCTGATATCTTTAGCTGATGTCCCGGTAAATTTCAGCTGTTCTTTAAGCTGCTGAAATTTTTTACTATTTGATTCCAGATCAGCCCAACCTGAAAAATTTTCCGGCAGATTTCCGGATACTAATATGGTTGCACCTTGTTCTGCCAGACTGATAATCTTTTTAAATGTATTGACAGGTATATATTTACAGCCCGGTAATACGATAGTCTTGTATTTAGCTCCTCCGCTTGTCTGAATCAAACCTTCATTGGTTGTTGTGTTTATTATCTGAAGGTCGGAAATATAATCGAATGCATAACCTTTCTCTGACATAGTTTGCGCTCCTGTTTCGAAAGGTGTTCCATTATATCGGGGAGAGATTTTATCGAAATGTTCAATCATTTCATTGTTGTAATCTGAAAAGCGGTCATATATCGGAAAATAGAGAAGGATATCGTTGTCAGGTTTTGTTATTTGTGTAAATGATTGAACACGGGCTACATAATTATTGAGTATTGGGAAATCGTTCCAGAAACTGTTAGCCGGGGAGAACTCGACGGCTGCATAAAACAGGAAACCCGGCCATGGTTCGTCCTGAGGAGAGTAGCAGGTTCCATGATAAACAATATGATTTACTCCGGCTATAAAATACTGATCAACAGCCCTTTTTACATCACTGAGAGTTGAAGAAAAATGTTCCCCAAGCCATGTTGCTGCTTCTGCTGAAGCATATCTTTTACCCGAAACATTAGCAGCTGAGGTGCCGAACTTCATTCTAAGAATTTCTGTTCCTTCTGTCTCAGGGATATCAGAAGCCGCATATAGATCAAGAATATTACCGGGAGACCCGTGTGCCTGGTTGCGGGTAATCTTACCCTGCTTATGTGCCCAACTAGTCCATTCGTTTGTAAAGCTGTCAAGAATGAGATCAGATATAGTCTGGCGGTAATCACAAAGAACTCCTGCATTTTTTTCGGGATTGTCTTTCTGGAATAAAGCAGGAAGATTCTGACGCAGGTCGTAACCTCTTCTGACATTAAATTCTTTGAACAGATCAGGTGTCCAGCATGATTGTCCATGCGCATCATCGACCTCGTATGAATCATTGAAATAACCTCTGAGGAAACTTATGTCGGAACCTTTGAATGCAATATCAAAATAATTCAGGTAATCATTTATTGCTTTTCCGGAAAAATGATCTATAACGTAGCCTTCTCCTCCCGGGCCTGCCCGTTCAACCATTTTGCCATGCCAACCCTGAAAGACTGCGTAAAGAGTCCATGTCCCTGATGGTGCTTTCCAATTCAGATTTCCGGAATCGTCAACTTTATCAGTCAGATCGAGAGCCTGACCTGTTTCTGGATAAGCCATTAAGACCTGTAATGGTATAGGTTTCTTGAACCTGATCTGATCAATTGCCAGTGACTGAAGGTTTTTGTTCATATAAACCGGATCAGTTATTGTTGCAATATCAGGTCTCAAGGGGCCGTTAAACTTTATGAATGGCTCCTGAATAAAGATTACCGGTTCTTTTAAAGTTTCACCGGTTTTTAGCGACCATGTTTTAAAAGCAACATATTTACTGGCATCACCATTTGTAACCCATGGTCCACCAAAAGGCCAGCTTGAAGAGTTGGCAAGATCGACTCCTATATTTAATCGTTTGGCTTCATTCAGACTATAGACAAACATCTTCATCCATTGAGGAGAAAGATAATTGATGAATTTATCTTCCTGACCTCTGACACCGTATAAAACAGTAAGTTCCAGTCCTCCAAGTCCGGCTTTACTGTATTTCTCCAAAGCAACTGTCAGGTCATGTTGATTAACAATACTGCCAGGCCACCACCATCGTGTCCAGGGTTTGGATTCGCGTGTTATTTCAGGCCAGGTCAATTGTGTATTGTTCTGCTGGGCAAATAATGCCTGAGAGAATATTAGAAGCAGAAAGGATAATATTTTTACCATATTTTTAATTTATAATGTTTACCGGTGAATGAGGACTGCGCGGAAGATTAAATGTCTCATAAGGATCTGGTTTTGCAGGATTGTATGCAGGCAATCCTCTAATGAGGAATTTTTTAATACCCAGGTTATTTGCTCTTATTCCTTCAATGATACATTTTGCCAGCTGGTAGGCACCGTAGGAATTGAAGTGGGTATTGTCGTTAAGAGCATTTGGTTGATCCGGGAAGGAGTTGGCAGGATAGATCACAAAAGCTTTTTTGGATTTTTCGGTTCCCAAAGTCTCATATAAAGTTTTTGTCATTCCGTTAAGGTCAATAAATGGCACATTAAGCTCCTGAGCAACCTTTCTTGCAGCTGAAGGATAATCTCCGAGGGAGTTGGTGATTTTGCCGTCGTCACCAAATGACCTCCTGTTTGCGGGAGATACAATGACCGGGATTCCTCCTTTTTTTCTGGTCTCAGTGATAAACAAACGCATTCGTTCAGAGTAGGATTTATATGCACCATCGCCGGGGCCATTTTCTTTCATATCATTATGCCCGAATTCGATGAAAAGATAATCACCTGGTTTCATGGTGCTCAATACTTTTTTAAGCCTGTTACCAGATAGGAAGCTACCAAGTGAAAGACCGGATTCGGCATGGTTTGCGACAACAATTCCCTGTTTCAGGAACCTCGGGAACATCTGTCCCCACGAAGCCCAGGGATCGTCATCCTGATCCACAACAGTAGAATTGCCTGCCAGATAAACTGTTACAACATTTTCTACCCTGGTTATTTCGAGAGCACAAATGCAGGGACGTGTATCAGTAAATTCAAAAGTCATCTTATTATCCCAGTCGAGTTTATAAAGTTCACGAGGTTTTTTGATAACTTTTTCATTTGTTCCGGAAATTTCAGGGACCCGGATATTAATTGTAGCAGTAAGTGAAGCGAATTTCCCCGGAGCTGTCTTCACTTTTTCAAAAATCAACCGTCGCGACTCAGCTCGAACGGTTGTTACAGATGATTCTTTTAAATCTCCGGTTAATAACTTTATATTATAGTTACCTTCCGGCAGAGCGACTGAAAAATAGAAAGGTTTATCGCTTGTTACAAATCCGCTTACCAGTCTTTTTTTTGTATCCCGATCTATTGCAACCGGTATAGTGCCAAAGTCAAAACCATATCCCTGATCCTCAGAATACTTAACTGAAGGATCGATTTTAATATATCCCGGGACCTCTTTTGGTCCGAAAGAAAACTTATAATCTGTTTTTGGCTTTGCAGATGAAATCTGCGTGAAGAATATTAAAAGAAAACCTATTTTATAAATCATGAGTTGTGTTTTTCTTTGTGCACACTGTTTTTGCCCCCCAACCCCTCTGAAGGGGGGCGGATGTTACCTGTTTTTACTCCAGTCTGTTCCCAAAGGATAGAACATCACTGCAGCATCATTAATAACCACCTGATAGCTTTTCAGAAGTTTGATCATTTCTGCTCCGGCCATTATTACGGGTCCATATCCATGTGCAGCAGCAACATTTACCGGTCTGTTATAATAGAATGACGGGTCAAAAGCCATACCGGTACCGACGCATGTTCCTTCGACCTCTCCTTTGCTGTTTACCTTGGTTTGGACTGCATTCCATCCAAGCACAGCCATGGGTCCGAATGCCTGTGCATCGACCCATCCCTTGTTTATGGCATGTGCTGCACAATAGGTGAAAATCGCAGTTGCAGAGGTTTCATAATATGAATCATTCCTGTTTATCAACTGGTGCCAGAAACCCACTCCTGACTGATACGAGGCCAGACCTCTGAGGTGGATACGAAACTGATCCAGGATCTTGTTTCTTGAGGGATTGGTTTCAGGCAGAACATCGAGCAACTCTGACATTGCAAGTAAAGCCCATCCGTTACATCTTGCCCAGTAAAACTCCGGGTGAGGATTCATATCCTGTATCCATCCATGCATATAGAGGTTAACATTTGTGTTGTACATCCTCTGGGAGAACTGAAGTATTTGTTTGCAGGCGTCATTAAAGTATTTATTATCTCCGGTAAGTTTACCCATCTGAGCCAGAGCCGGAACACTCATGTAGAGATCATCAAGCCATAATGCATTGGTTAGCGGACGGTTACGCGAAAGTGTTCCATCAGAAAGCCGTTGCTGTTTTTCTGATATAAAAGTTATGTAGTTATCAATAAATGGTCTTAATGTCTGATTACCACTGATATTCATAGATTTTATCATTGCGGCACACATCGATCCTGCATCATCCAGGGCACGAGGTTCGAGTACTGACCTTACAGGATAATTAGTCTGCTGACCTGCAGGTGGGTTTTTCTTGAAATATTGAGCGACATCACCAACCAGATTAATTCTTCTTATTGTATATTCTTTAAATCTGGGATCTCCGGTTGCATCGCTGGCAACAATCATTGCTCCGTATGCAACACCCCACTCATAACTGATAAGTCTGAAAACACCTGGTTCAAAAATGGATCCTGGAGTAAGTTTTGTCAGATCGCCAATCTCAATTTTTGTCTGGCGGTCAATCATTCTGACAGGAGTAGCTGTCTCAAGAAATGTGCAGATCCTGTCCAGGACTGCAATTATATCTTCAGTTTTTGCCGGTCCGTATGGTACAGGATAATCGGGTTGGATCAGGTGAAGCGCCGTGTTGGAATCTGTCACTCTTGCAGGGGTGGTCTGGGATATTACCGGAACCGTTAACCCGGCAAACAACACTAAAACAATTAATCTTGATTTCATATAATTTCTATTTTCTGATTTCTGATTTCTGATTTCTGATTTCTGATTCATCTTAAAGCAACATCCCAAACCTTGGCTCTTCTTGACTTACCTTCGGGCCCTTCGATATATAATGTGACAATATACCTGCCTGCCTTCTCGTAGGTATGAAATGGATCCTGATCAGTCGAACTCTTACCATCACCGAAATCCCATTTCCACGATGTAATTTTGCCTATCGATTTATCAGTGAACGCCACCAGCCGTTTATCCATATTCACCACAGTAAAGGACCATTGGGCTTCAATCTTCTTTATAAACC
>Ga0209539_1000372_pt1 | contig 26546 bp, 19 predicted proteins | sample BarGraNGADG00312_2_FD_184499 | JGI IMG/M metagenome (GOLD analysis project Ga0209539, IMG submission 184499) | Arctic peat soil microbial communities from Barrow, Alaska - Barrow Graham LP Ref core NGADG0011-312 (SPAdes) (version 2) | ecosystem: Environmental > Terrestrial > Soil > Wetlands >...
CCCGTATGGGTATAGTTACCGGGAAAGGTCTTTCAGATCTGATACGCGAAAATGCCGGATTAAAGATCACATTTTTTATATTTATCGGACTATTATTTTCTAATATCGGAAATACCACAACTGAATTCGCCGGTGTTGCAGGTAGTATGGAGATATTTGGCATAAGCAAGTATATTTCAGTTCCTGTGGTAGCAATTATGGTATGGTTTCTGGTCGTTAAAGGGACCTACAAGATTGCAGAACGTATCTTTTTAATATTCAGCGTCTCATTGCTTACATATGTCGTATCAGCATTGATGAGCAAACCTCACTGGGGAGAGATCGGCTCCTCAATTATACGTCCGCAGCTTGAAATGAATACCCAGAGTCTGGCGATGGTTATTGCTTTAGTCGGAACAACTATTGCTCCCTGGATGCAGTTTTATATGCAATCTTCTGTGATTGAAAAGGGTCTTAAGATGAGTAATTATAAATATACAATTATTGATATAACAATTGGTTGTGTTGCCACTGTTGTTGTTGCCTTTTTTATTATGGTAGCTTGCGGTTCAACATTACATCCGAATAATATTCAGATAAATGTGGCAAAAGATGCTGCTCTGGCACTGAAACCTTTGGCAGGAGGACTGGCTTCACAGGTTTTTGCTTTTGGCCTGTTTGTTGCTTCAGTCTTTTCAGCAACAATATTACCTTTGGCAACTGCATTTTATGTTTCCGAAGCCTTTGGTTTCGAAGCAGGTATAGATAAAAAATGGGATGAAGCAAAAGAGTTTTATACTCTTTATACAGGTATACTGATTATTTCAGCTCTTATAATTCTTATCCCGAATGCTCCACTTATTCAGATTTCAATCTGGTCGCAGGTTTTAAACGGCATACTTTTGCCAGTAGTGCTTGTTTGTATGATTCTGTTAATCAACAATAAGAAGATCATGGGAACCTACGTGAACAAACCTGTCCAAAACATCATTGGATGGACCGCTGTTATTATTCTTACCGGGTTGTCATTAACTCTGATAGTTCTGCCATTGTTAAACAGGTGAAGAGAATCTCTCAAATATTATCCTGCAAACTATGGGTTTATACCACAGACCTGCTGCGACGATCATGATCCCCGTAAAATATAAACGAAAATCTTGTACTTTTGCTCCATGAGTAATATATACAAAACAATAGCATCTTTTTTTGCTGCAATGCTATTCTTTCTGAGCATTTGTACGCAAGACTACGGTCTGTTACTCACTTCACATCTGCAAAATGCCCAATCTGAAAATTCAGAGTATAATTTTTCAACAGAAACCCCCAATCTGTTATTCATAACCCGGCAGGAAGAAAGGGTAGTATATTCAGTTAAGAACCTGCCAGTTCCCAGTTTAAAGAACTATTCCAATGATAATCACAGCTATAGTTTATCACCTGAAGTAAGAATATTAAGCCTCAATTCCGGATATCTTTCATATTCTGGAACAATATGCAGGAATCTGGAAAATGTTGATATTGTTTATCCCTTCCATTATTTTTGGTAATCCATTCTTTGTTTTCTCACGTGCATATGGTAATCCCGATTTTGCACAAATACTTTTATCATCATACTTTATAAATGATTTCAGAAATTAACTGATAAGTAGTTTGCAGTTTTATTTTTCTTACAATTTAAAAAATTTACAAAGATGGACACAGGATCAGCACTAATAATATTAGGGATAGTGGCAATAACAGTTTTGCCATTTATTTTTCACGCTCTCTTCAAAAAACTAAAGGATATGAAATTCCTGAAGAATTTCTTAAGCCTCGCCGAAAAAGAAAAAATTGTAATCTCACAAAAAGAATTATGGAATAAATATTATATAATTGGTATTGATAATAATTCAAAAAAAATATTCTATACCAATAAAAGAAAAGAAAAAGCAGAAGAAATTTTAATTGACCTGGCTGAGGTTGAAAATTGTAGAATTGTCAGTGTTAACAAAACTCTGAAAGGTCAATCGGGTAACAGTAATAAATCGGACCGTCTTGATTTGGTTTTTACTTTCCGTAAATCCGGCATCCCTGAAAAGAGTCTCGAGTTTTATGATAGTACAGAATTTATGCCAACGGACAAAGAAAATTCCATTATAGAAAATTGGTTGAATATTGTCAATTCAAATTTACTAAGTAGCAGGGAATAATTTGTTTCTGCTGTTATTGAAAGAAATCAAAGCCTTGTTGGCATCTTAACAAGGCTTTTTATTCTTTTATCTTGGCTTTGCGGTTGCAATAATCATTTTTGAACTCAATCTGTTTCCAATTGACAGAACATTCACTAAATCCTGAATTGGGAGTGTATTATCAAAACGTAACATGATGAAGGCATCGGGATCTCGTGCAAGTTCTTTTTTCAGTTGTGATTCAAGACCATCAAAAGGAACCTGGGTATTGTTCACAAAATAAATTTTCTCTTTGGTCATTGTCAGGTTGATCTCTTTCTTTTGAATAGTCTGGCTGCTCCTGGAATTAGGCAATGATACTTTTATCATGCTTGGATTAAGCAGAGTTGATATAATTATAAAAAAGAGCATAAGAAAAAACATGATGTCGTTCATGGAAGAAGTGAATACTTCAGCAGTAAAGTCCTTTTTCTTACTTAGATCTATCATTTTGACGGGCTTTTTAACAGGTCAATGAAATTCATTGCATTCCACTCAAGCTGGTGGATAGCTTTATTTAAAATTATATTGAGCCAATGGTACCCGATATAAGCAAGGATACCAACAATAAGTCCGGATGCACTGCTCACCATTTTGGTATACAGACCGGCAGAAACACTGCCGATACTGACATCGCTGGTCATTGAAATGTTATAAAAGATTTTTATTACCCCAATAATGGTTCCGAGAAAACCGAACATGGGAGCGATACCCGCAATAACAGCAAGTATTTGCACGTTTTTTTCCAAATCATAAACTTCAAATTTTCCTGCAATCTCAATTGATTCTTCAATTTCTTTGATAGGTTTACCTAAGCGGGAAATTCCTTTCTCTATCATTCTGGCTATAGGTTTTGCTGTATGCCGGCAAAGTGTAAGAGCAGAATCTGTTCTCCCGTTTAAAATAAACTCATTTATATTGTTCATAAAGTCCACATCTGTACTAATATGGCGCCTGATAGTTAAATAGCGCTCAATGAAAACATAAACAGCCACTATGGAAAGTATGCCAATAGGTATCATTATAAAACCACCTTTCATAATGATATCTATAAACTTCGTCACTTCAGGCGCAGGCTGAGTGGGAAGCGTGGGTGAAGACGAAACCGCTTTGTTAAGTGTGTCAAATGCTTGCGAAATTTGAATTAGTAATGCTGTCATATTGATTAGTTTTTCTTTTTATATCACAAACGAAGTCTTCTATGCTTAAGCTTCGAAAGGTACTTTTTTAAATCCACCTCTCTTTGAGAATGTAATTGCCCCAACTATAATTATCAGACAGATTACACCTGTCATAAACAACCCGACGGATACTTGTCCGGGTTTCTGGTAAGCAATAATTACGGGGGCTGCAAGAAGCGAAACAAGGTTAATAACCTTTATCATAGGGTTAAGTGCTGGTCCTGCAGTATCCTTAAGAGGGTCACCAACTGTATCGCCAACTACGGCTGCATGATGAGCATCAGATCCCTTACCACCATAAAGCCCATCTTCAATGGTTTTTTTTGCATTATCCCAGGCGCCTCCTGCACCTGCCATAAAGACTGCAAGTAACTGACCCGATAGAATTACTCCGGCAAGAAATCCACCTAAGGCTTCAACTCCAAGAAGACTTCCAATAAGTATTGGTGACAAAACAGAGATTAAAGCCAAAGGAATCAATTCTCTTTGCGCCGAAATAGTACAAATATCAACGGCTCTCTGATAATCAGGTTTTAGGGTGCGTTCAATAATACCGGGTATTCTGAACTGACGACGAACCTCTTCGACAATTTGAGCTGCAGCCCGTGTTACTGCATTGATTGTAAGAGAAGAGAACAGGAATGGAATTGTTCCACCAATAAGCAGCCCAATGAATACCATTGGTACTGAAATTCGGATACCGGTTTCGATCAACTGTGCAGATTTTTCAAATCCCATCTGTATCTGAACTTTGCTGACATCGGTAATGAATGATCCGAACAATGCCACTGCCGCTATAACTGCAGAACCAATAGCAACACCTTTCGTAATAGCTTTGGTAGTGTTGCCGGTTGCATCGAGTGAATCCATTATCTTACGTGCATCTTTATCCAGATGAGATAACTCACCTATCCCGTTTGCATTATCTGCTATCGGCCCGAAAGCGTCCATCGCCACGTTATTTCCAGTCAGAGTAAGCATACCGATGCCGGTCATTGCAACCCCATACAATACATAAACAATAGGCTGACCATAATAAATCATCACTGAAGCAAAAATTGTTATTGCAATTACTATCGTCTGCCATACAGCAATCTCAAACCCATAACTCATCCCTTTTAATATCAGTGTAGCTGAACCTGTCTTTGAATTCTTCGCAATATCTTTTACGGGGTGATAATTTCCATCAGTGAAATGTTTTGTAATTTCATCAAGTACAATCGCCAGAATTATACCAACTACGACCGAAAGAAATGAACGCCAGTCATGAAGATAGAAAAAAGACAGAATGCCGAAAGCTGCAATGCTTATGGCTGCTGATGAGTAAAAACCTTTATTAATAGATTTAAGTGCATTATTACTTTTGTCATTCTTACTTCCTTTTACTAGGTAAGTTCCGATAATGGACGAAAGAACGCCTATCCCTCTTACCAGGAGCGGGAAAATAATCCATGAGAGCTCATGTGTCTGAGTAAAAAGTACAACTCCAAGTATTAAAGTTGAAACTATTGTTACTTCATAGGATTCAAAAATATCAGCCGCCATACCTGCGCAGTCGCCAACATTGTCGCCAACGAGATCAGCAATAACTGCAGCATTACGTTCATCATCTTCAGGAAGCCCTGCTTCAACTTTTCCAACGAGATCTGCACCAACATCTGCCGCTTTTGTATAAATCCCCCCACCGACTCTCATAAAAAGCGCCAGTAATGTTCCCCCAAAACCGAATCCAAGCAGAGTATCAGGAGATGCAACTCCGAAAATTATGAAAATGAGAGTACCTCCAAGCAATCCCAAACCATCAGTAAGCATTCCGGTGACAGTACCGGCACGATAGGCAATTTTGAGCGCTTCTGCAAAACTTCTTCTCGAAGCCGAAGCTACCCTTACGTTAGCCTGAACAGCCATTCTCATCCCGAACTGACCAACCATAAGAGAAAAAATAGAACCCATAATAAAAGCTACTGCACGGCCGAAGCCAATAATGAGCTTAAGCGATTCTTCAGAGTAACCTGTAAATCGCAGTTTCGACTCTTCTGTCGGAGGAACGACATAAACAGATAAAAAGAGTATAACAGTAAAAACGAAAATAAGAGGGATAATTGTCTTTAATTGTCTTTTCAGATAAGCATTAGCGCCTAAGCGTATACCATCCCATACATCCTGCATCTTTTCTGTTCCTTTATCACATGCCATAACCTGTCTGCGCAAAAACATTGCATAAGCAAGTCCAAAAAATGCAATAACCAGAACACTCCAGATTGCTATAACTTCAAATGGGGTTGCCCCCGGTAAACTAACCATAATATATATTCAATTAAAAAGATTAATACTAAATAGATCTAAAAAATTCATAATTAATGTTTTCGAGTTCAGACAGTGCGGGATAAGGATAATGAATAATCTCATCCTTTGAGCCAACATAGAATCCGCTTTCTATAGTTCTGTAAAGAAGTGAACCTGAGTAAAACCTTTGAACTGTTTTCATGTGTTTTTCATATTCTCCTCTTAATATTTCGAGGCAATCTCTTAAATGCCCGATATTAGAGTATGGCAAATTCTCAACTGAACCTCCAAGAGGATTGGAGGCTAATTCACCCAGTTTCAGATCAACAAAAAATAATTTTGGAAGAACAATCGGAATTGATCCATCGGTTAGCCTTTTCAGAAATGCTGAAGGTGTCAGTTCACTTGCGACTAAAGGCGATACAGGTAACAACTCCTGAAAAAGATGCAGCTTTCCCACAATTTCTTTGGAATGATCATATGAGGACCTTTTCAATTCCAGAGTATAACCATTATCTGTTGTGAGATATAAACTCTTAAGAGCCATCAGGGGTATAGTCTCAAGCACTCTGTAAACCGAAAGATAGACTGAACTTTTAGGTTTGCCGTCAGCTTTCACTACGCATCGCTGATTCAGGCTCTCCATGTCAATCAGGTTCTCGATCTTATCAAGGTCAACTTCAAAGAATATTGCCTGACCCTTATTTCTTTTTTTTGTCCCGGTTGAAAGATATGCACCAAATTCTTCCGGTCGTAGCATTGAAGCTATCAATGCTTCAGGGGTTGCTGTTAAATAAATGTATTTATTCATAATTAATAAATTAGCGGCCTAATGAATTTTAAAATTCATTATTGGTTATTCGTAAAATTCGAAATACGATAATTTTGCATCATCTGATAATACTAAAAACCTACAGTTAAAGATTTTACAGAACCAGATTCATTATAAGAATCTTTCAATTAAATTGAAGTATTCCATTAATGAAACACTACTGGGTTGCTTTTACCTGCTATGGTAAAAGGTGATATTCCTTAAGGAAATGTTTCAATGCGAAGATGATTTTTGAGAGAAGATCAAATCTGAAGTTTGGTAATCAGAGGGCTTAAGTGAAGCGTTTTCGAAGTGAAGAGAGTACTATGAGAAATTAATGAGTATTTCTTTTTTGAATATATATTAATCTGAAGATTAAAATTGCTGATATGATCGTCTTTTGAATCAAATGAAACAGGGCCTGAAATCGCCATTATCTCAACTTTCAAACCAGATGACGTGGATGTGGAATCATCAGTTTTTAATTCTAAGTTCTGATCATTTTTATTGAGCTTATCATCTCCAAAAAGATGACTATCTGTTTTAACCATCATTTCCGGACTTAGAATAATAAAAAAAATATTAACTGTACAAATCAGGAATAATGTGATTATAAAAATAAATCGATATTTTGACAAGTCTTTATTCAATTTGAAAGTGTAAAATTGTACTGCAAATCTATAATAAAAATTAATAAATAAAAAGTTAATCATATTTCAGAAGTCTTTTAAATAGCCCGGACTAAACCGGATAAGTTTAAACACCGTTCCGTCGCTCCAACACACAACTCTTTTTGTTTACCTATACTTCGTTGTAAGACATCTTTATCATTACACAAAAACCCCTACAAGTTTACCTGAACTTTGCCGCCTTGATAATTTTATCAAAACCTGACAACTCCTTTAGATCTAATTGGACAGGTTACACCTACATTTAACCTTAAAAGCAAAATCTATTTTTGATTTTTAAGAGGCTTTTAGGTTTATTCTTAACTTTGACTGATAATTAAATAATTCAAAACATGAAACCATGCACTCATCCCTGGCATTGTATCGAAACAGGTAACGATGCCCCGGCTTTTGTAAAAGGGATAATAGAAATTCCCAAAGGATCGAAGGGTAAATACGAAATGGATAAGGCTTCTGGTCTGTTGCGTCTCGACAGAGTGCTTTTTTCATCTGTCCATTATCCTGCAAATTATGGGTTTATACCACAAACCTACTGCGACGATCATGATCCCCTTGATATTCTTGTTATCTGTTCAATTGATGTATATCCAATGTGCATTGTTGAGGCAAAGGTGATCGGGGCGATGGAGATGGTCGATGGAAATGAGCGGGATGACAAAATAGTAGCTGTTGCCAGAAACGATATGTCAGTCAACTATATAAATGAACTGTCAGAATTACCTCCGCATACCCTGGTTGAACTTAAAAGATTTTTTGAAGACTATAAGAAGCTCGAGCATAAAGATGTTATTGTCGAGCAATTCATGAATAAGGAAAAAGCTTATGAAATTATACAGGAGAGTATGAAACTATACCAGGAAATGAAAGATACACTGATTCAGCCTCTCTAGCCAGGTTTATTGTGGCCATTCCCCGTCAATTATCTGTTTGGCGATAATTTTAGCGGATCAATAACCAAGTGTTTTATCAGCTTGCGGTTCAATATATAACAAATATCAAATGAGAACTATTTCATTTAAAAAAACTATTGCCCTTGAAATTATTTTGGTCTTCCTGTATACTGGTCTTGTTTTTTCTCAGCAGAAGAATGAAGACAATTTTTCCGGGAAAGCTGATCTCTATAAGGCAAAGAAGTTTGCTCTTGAATATTTGGGAGATAGCTTAATTGTTAAAAAATTCGGAAATATTTCAGATTCAATCTGGAATTACTCCGAATTGGGAATGCAGGAATTCAAATCATCGGCAATTCTGATTAAAACTCTTGAAGCAGAGGGTTTTAAAGTTGAAAAAGGAGTTGCCGGAATGCCAACCTGTTTTATTGCTTCATGGGGTAACGGGAAGCCTGTTATAGGGATTCTGGGTGAATTTGATGCATTACCAGGGCTATCCCAAAAAGCATTAGACCCTGTACAGCAGCCGGTTGTTGATGGTGCCCCCGGACATGGATGCGGTCATAATATGATGGGTTCAGCAGGAATTGCGGCAGCAATTGCCGTAAAGAGAAGCCTTGAAAAGAATAATCTTCAGGGGACAATAAAATTTTTCGGATCACCTGCAGAAGAAATTGTCATAAGCCGGCCATATATGGTCATAGATGGAGTTTTTAAAGATGTTGATGCTGTGATAGATAATCATGCATCTGCTGAGTTATCAACCAGTTATGGAGTAAACGGCAATGCTGTGATGTCTGTTATTTTTTCATTCAAAGGAAAAACAGCTCATGCTGCCGGTTCTCCATGGGCAGGGAGAAGCGCTCTCGATGGAGTTGAATTAATGAACGTGGCAACTAATTACCTTCGGGAGCATCTGTTTTATACATACCGGATGCATTATGTAGTTACTGAAGGTGGAGAAGCTCCAAATGTAGTACCGGATAAAGCATCGGTCTGGTATTATATAAGGAATACGGATGACAGACTTGAGGAGATGTATAATCGTGTTCTTGATTGTGCAAATGGGGCAGCATTGGCTTCAGGTACTTCCCTCGACACTGTAACAATCATAACCGCGGTTCATCAGCGGCATTCCAGCAAATGTATGGCTGAATTAATCCAAAAGAATATAGAACTGATCGGAATGCCACAATGGTCAGAACAAGAACAGGTTTTCGCAAAAGCCCTTCAGAAAGAACTTGGAGAAAAAGAATCAGGTTATTCCCAAAAGTTTAAACCGCTTGCTAAACCATCGACCACTGAGGTGGGAGGAAGCTCATCAGACGTCGGAGAAGTGACGATGATAGCACCGACGGCTACACTTTATTTCCCTGGCGGAGTTCCGGGGGAGATCAGTCATCATTGGTCAACAGTATCTTCAGGTTATGGGACTGCCGCCTGGAAAGGTCTTAATACCGGCGCCAGGGTAATGGCAGCAACTGCGCTTGATCTGCTCACAAAACCAAAACTTTTGGAGGAGATAAAGAAAGAGTTTGCAGAATATTCACGAGATCACCCATATAAATCATTTCTTCCAAAAGGGTCAAAACCACCCCTTGACATGAACAGGGAGACTATGGAGAAATACCGGGATCTCATGGAAAAGAAGACTCGGGAATAATATTACGTTCAAAAATAAAAATGAGAATTAACTTAGCACCTTCAAAAACTAAGAATTTGAAAAAGCATTTAATCTGAAATTCCGATGCAGAAAGGTTATTTTGATTCAACATCTTACCATTCACCTGAAAAGGAACATTTATCATTTAAGGAAAAAATTCTTCTTGATAACCGGTTATATTTTATTTTTAAATATGCAACTATAGTTCTGCGGACCAGGAAGGAAGCTATCAGAAAAGAATATGATACGAAAGCCTGGACAGATTCTTCTTTTGAAATTTTCAGGGTTATTGAAAATACCGGCGGAAAATTTCATATCACGGGTATGGAAAATATAACAAAATCATCCGGCTCTGTGCTTTTCATCAGTAACCATATGAGCACCCTTGAAACTATGATATTGCCTTCAATAATCGGACCACACAGGGAACTTACATTTGTGGTAAAAGAGAGTCTTGTTAAACATCCCCTCTTCGGAGATGTAATGAGATCGAGAAATCCGATTGTAGTTGGGAGAACGGATCCGAGGAAAGATCTTGAAGCTGTAATGAATGGGGGTGTTGAATTATTAACCAATGGAATTTCAATAGTCATTTTCCCTCAGAGCACAAGAAGTGTTGAATTCAAACCTGAAGAATTCAATTCACTGGGTGTGAAGCTGGCAAAGAAAGCTGGCGTTGATGTTGTCCCAATTGCATTAAAAACTGATTTCTGGGGCAACGGTAAGTTGATAAAGGAAGCTGGCCCTCTGGACAGTCATAAACCTATTCATATTAAATTTGGTGAACCGATCAGTATTACCGGAAACGGGAAAGTGGATAATCAGAGGATCATAGATTTTATACAATCATCGCTTGAGGAATGGAAGTGACCGGGGAGTTAGTATTCCCAAAGCCAATTAATTTTTAGAGTCATATTTTATTTAAGTGTAATCCTTACATTTAAATTAATTTTTATAAATTTGTTTTGATAAATCGTAGTTTTTAAAGATTTCTTCTCTTTAATTTGATAGCTTACAATGGAGTAGTTTTTATTGAAACATTTCATATAACCTAATTATTAATCATAACAAAAAGTATTTATTATGGCAACATTAGACTGGATCATTCTGATCTTATTTTTCTCATGCCTTATTGGGATTGTACTTTGGGTAATTAAGCACAAAAAGGACAATACAAGTGATTATTTTCTTTCAGGCCGTAGTGAAACATGGCTGGCTGTTGGTGCTGCAATTTTTGCGGCAAACATTGGTTCTGAACACCTTGTCGGCCTTTCAGGTGCGGGAGCAGAGAGCGGAATGGCTATGGCACATTGGGAAATGCATGGATGGATGATATTGGTACTGGGTTGGGTATTTGTACCTTTTTATGCACATAGCAAGGTATTTACAATGCCTGAGTTTCTATCGAAACGCTTTAATAAAAACACAAGTTCTACACTTTCTATTATCACTCTTGTAAGTTATGTATTAACAAAGGTTTCCGTAACGGCCTTTACCGGTGGTATCTTCCTTCAATCAGTAATCGGTATCGATTTCTGGTATGGAGCTATTGGTCTTGTGCTTTTAACTGGAATATTTACAGTCCTTGGCGGAATGAAAGGAATTATGACTATTTCAGTTATACAGGCACCTATTCTTATTTTAGGTGCATTCACGATTCTGATACTGGCACTTATAAAAGTTGGTGACGGCGGTATTATAAATGGCTGGCATGAAGTTGTAAAATATGCCAGCAGTAATGGCATGACAAACATGCATCTTGTTCATCCCAAGGGTGACATGTGGTATGATAAATTCCCTGGGATAAGTGTATTTTTTGGGGCAGCAATTATTGGTTTTTGGTACTGGTGCACCGATCAGCATATTGTTCAAAGGGCACTTGCTGCAAAAGATTTGAATAATGCCCGTAAAGGAGCTATTTTTGCAGGTTTTCTTAAGATTCTCCCTGTTTTTATATTCTTAATCCCTGGTATTGTAGCTGCTGCTTTAAGGGCTAAAGGAGTTCTCATGTTTACTGACAATAACGAAGCATATGGTAGTCTGGTAAGTAAATTATTACCAGTTGGTGTTAAAGGCATAGTTGTCGTTGGCTTTATTGCTGCACTTATGACTTCTCTGGCTGCACACTTCAACTCATCAGCAACTTTATTTACAATAGACTTCTATAAAAATTACCGGCCTGAAGCCAGTGAACATAAGCTGGTTGTGATTGGACGTATAGCAACCATTGTAGTGGTATTATTAGGTTTAGTCTGGATCCCGATTATGAAAAGCATTGGTTCAGTACTTTATGAGTATTTGCAGAACGTTCAGTCACTTATTGCACCTGCTATTGCAGCTGTATTTCTTATGGGCGTATTTAACCGTAAAATTACTCCTAAAGCCGGTGAATGGGGATTATTGATTGGTGCATTGATTGGTCTTTTCAGGCTTTGTTTAATGATCTTCGATCCGGCTTCGCACTTTGATACCGTTACGCAAAAATTGATTACCGATCCAACACTTCATACCGGTATTTTTGCTATTCTCAAAATTAACTGGATCCATTTCTGTATTGGCCTGTTCTTCTTTACTATGTTGTTGATGGTTGTTATCAGCATGTTTACTCCAAAAGCCGGCGAAACTCAACTACAGGGGATTACATATTTCTCGCAAACACCTGAACAAATTAAAGAAACCCGTAATAGCTGGAATGCATGGGATGTTGTTACTTCTCTCATAGTTTTAGGAGTTTGTGTAGCATTCTATATTTATTTCTGGTAAAAGTTAATTAATAGTATAAAATACTTAATTATTACTAAATAGAAATTAATAATATGAAAAACCTGAATCAATCTGAAATCTGGTTTGTAACCGGCAGCCAGCATCTGTATGGTCCTGAAACTCTTAAACAGGTAGCCTCAGACTCTTCAAAAATAGCTTCAGCCCTTGATAAATCACCAAAAATATCACAGAAGGTGGTTTTTAAGCCTGTTCTCACAACCCCCGATTCAATAACTGAACTCTGTGCCGAGGCAAATAATTCAAAAAACTGCATTGGCCTGATAGCATGGATGCATACTTTTTCCCCGGCAAAAATGTGGATTAGGGGATTATCAATGCTGAATAAGCCATTTCTCCATTTTCATACTCAGCTAAACAGGGATATCCCCTGGGAATCGATCGATATGAATTTCATGAACCTGAACCAGTCAGCTCATGGTGACCGTGAATTTGGTTTTATAGGCGCCAGGATGAGGTTGAACAGGAAAGTGGTTGTTGGTCATTATCAGGATCCTGAGGCTGTCGATCGCATAGCTGTCTGGATCAGAGCTGCATCGGCATATAATGATGCCCGCAGTATGAGGGTTGCCCGGTTTGGCGATAATATGCGCGATGTGGCTGTAACAGAAGGAAACAAGGTAAGCGCACAGATAAAAATGGGCTATTCAGTTTACGGCTTTGGTATCGGAGATCTTGTAAAATCAGTAAACGAAGTATCTCCTGGTGCAATCAAAAAACTGCTTGCTGAGTATGCTTCAGAATATAAAATGACAAAAGCTGTTGCTTCTTCTGAAACTTTGAAAGAGGCAGCCAGGATTGAAATTGGTATGGAAACATTCCTGAATGTCGGGAACTTCAAGGCATTCACTACAACTTTCGAAGATCTTCACGGGCTCAAACAATTGCCCGGACTGGCAGTTCAGCGATTGATGGCAAAAGGATATGGTTTCGGTGCTGAAGGAGACTGGAAAACAGCTGCTCTTGTCCGTTCAATGAAAGTAATGTCGGCAATGTTGAAAGGAGGTACTTCATTTATGGAAGATTACACCTATCATTTTGATCCGAAAGGCATGAGGGTACTTGGTGCTCATATGCTTGAAGTCTGCCCATCCATCGCCCTCGCTAAACCTTCAGTTGAAGTTCATCCGCTTTCTATAGGTGGAAAAGAAGATCCTGCAAGACTTGTTTTTAAAACTGCTCCCGGAAACGCAATTAACGTCTCAGTCATTGATTTGGGTAACAGGTTCAGAATGATAGTAAATGAAGTTGAAGTAGTTAAATGTCCTGATATGCCAAACCTACCTGTTGCAAGTGTTTTATGGAAACCATTGCCCGATCTTAAGACAGGCGCTGCAGCATGGATACTTGCAGGAGGCGCACATCATACCGGATTCAGTAATGCAATTGATTCTGAATATCTTGAGGATTTTGCCGGCATGTTGGGAATCGAATATGTTCATATCGGTGAAAAATGTGATCTTACCTCACTTAAAAATGAATTAAGGTGGAATGAAGTATATTACCAGATCTCGGGAGGGATGGTATAACTTTTTGGATGAAATTATTTGTTAAGAACAGGACGCTTTTCTAATGATCATGAAAATCTATCCAAGCGGAAGCAAGCATCTTGTTGCGGTTGACTGTATAATATTCGGTTACGATATTCTTGAGAAGGAGATTAAACTGCTTCTCTTTAAAAGGATTGTTGAACCTGCTAAAGGCCGGTGGTCGCTTGCCGGAGGATTCGTTGAACCTGATGAAAGCCTTGATGAAGCAGCCAGCAGAATTCTCCGTAAACTTACCGGACTGGAGTCTGTATATATGAAGCAATCATTTGCTTATGGTGAAACCGACAGGGATCCTGGGGACAGAGTAATTTCTGTAGCATATTTTGCACTCATAACCATAAGGGATATCAAAAAGGAACTTGCTGAACAGAACGGGGTCAGCTGGCGTTCATTATCCAAATTGTCTGATCTTATATTTGACCACCCGTTAATGGTCAAACGGGCACTTACCGATCTGCAGAATCAGATCAAGATCAGACCTGTTGGATTTGAGTTGTTACCTGAAAAATTCACACTGGTTCAGCTTCAGGATCTTTATGAAGCTATCTATCAGAGAAAAGTGGATAAAAGGAATTTCAGGAAGAAAATATTATCCATGGAAATCCTTGAGAAACTTGATGAAAAGGAGAGGGAGACATCAAAAAAGGGAGCTTATTATTATAAGTTCAATCAGGACAGTTATGAGAGATTGAAGCAAAACGGATTCTATTTTAGTCTGGAAGTAAGCTAATAATAAGTGTCTAAAGTGCCTGGAGTTTAGAGTGCCTAAAATTTAATGAAATGCTGGAGAAATTAAAAAACATTGTTTTCAAAGCCAATCTTGATTTGGTCAGTAATGGTTTGGTAGTACATACCTGGGGAAATGTCAGCGGAAAAGATTTTGAAAGCGGATATATAGTTATAAAACCTTCAGGTGTAGGCTATGATACCATGAAGCCGGATGATATGGTCGTGATTGATCAGAATGGCAAGGTTATTGAAGGAAAATTTAAACCTTCTACTGATGCCCCCACACATCTGTTACTCTATAAAGCATATGAGACCATAGGAGGAGTAGTGCATACTCATTCTTCATATGCAACATCGTGGGCACAATCAGGAAGACCCATACCACCGTTTGGAACGACTCATGCGGACCACTTTTATGGAGAAGTGCCATGCACAAGACTTCTTACACAGAAGGAAATCGAGAATGACTACGAAATTAATACCGGCAAGATTATTATTGAAAAACTGGGATCTGTTAATCCGTTGTTTGTACCCGCAATCCTGGTTAACGGACATGGCCCCTTCTGTTGGGGTAAAGATGCAGAAAACGCAGTATATAATGCTGTGGCTCTTGAAGAGATCGCAAAAATGGCATTTCATACTGTTATGCTTGGTAAGACAGAGCCAATTGATAAATTCCTTCTCGATAAACATTTTAATAGAAAACATGGAAGTGATGCCTATTACGGGCAGGGAAAATCAAATAGAAATTAAAACGAAAATCTATGATAAAAAAATTTGTGATCGGTATTGATTATGGTACTGACTCCGTTCGTACGGTAGTTGTTGATACTACCAATGGTAAGATAATCGGGACATCTGTTTTCGAATACCCAAGATGGAAAAAAGGTCTGTTTTGTGAACCTTCAATAAATCAGTTTCGTCAACACCCTCTGGATTATACAGAAGGTCTTGAACAATCTGTAAAAGGCGCTCTTTCCGGATTAGCTCCGGATGTGGTTAAAAACATAGCCGGAATTACAATTGATACCACCGGGTCGACTCCTGTGGCGGTTGATAAGGAGGGTATTCCTCTTTCATTAAAGCCAGGATTTGAAAACGATCCCGACGCAATGTTTTTATTATGGAAAGATCATACTGCTGTTAAGGAAGCTGCCGAGATCAATAATTTAGCAAGGATATGGGGAGGGTTAGATTTTACTAAATACGAAGGAGGTATTTATTCATCAGAATGGTTCTGGGCAAAGATTCTTCACGTTCTTCGTCATAGCGACGAAGTCAGAAAGAATGCCTGGTCATGGGTTGAACACTGCGACTGGATACCTGCATTGCTGACAGGGAAAACTAATCCATTGCAATTGAAAAGAAGCCGTTGTGCAGCAGGACATAAAGCTATGTGGCATGATGACTTCAATGGTTTGCCTGATGAAAAGTTTCTTACAAAACTTGATCCCGTCTTATCTGGTCTCCGGGATAGATTATTCAATAAAACCTATACCTGCGATATCGAAGTTGGAAATCTGTCTGATGCATGGGCAAAGAAACTCGGCCTTTCAACTGACGTGAAAGTTGGAGTAGGTACTTTTGATGCACACACCGGAGCCGTTGGCGGAGAGATAATACCTTATTATCTTGTTAAAGTAATGGGTACCTCAACATGCGATATGATTGTTGCTCCAATGGCAGAGGTAGGAGATAAACTTGTAGCTGGTATTTGCGGTCAGGTTGACGGATCAATTGTCCCCGGAATGCTTGGCCTTGAAGCTGGTCAATCAGCCTTCGGGGATATTTATGCCTGGTTTGGGAAGTTATTGATGTGGCCAGTGACTAATATAATATCAGAAATGAGCTGGCTGGATGAAAAAACAAAGAAGAAGATCGAAGAAGAAACTGCTGATAAAGTAATTGCAGAATTAAGCAAACAGGCTGAATCACTTCCGGTCGAAGAAACATCTATCATTGCACTTGACTGGATGAATGGCAGACGTACACCGGATGCCAACCAGGCGCTTAAAGGAGCAATTACAGGGTTATCTCTGGGATCTGATGCTCCCAGGATATTCAAAGCTCTTGTAGAAGCTACCGCCTTTGGATCAAAAATGATTAACGAACGTTTTATATCTGAAGGTATCCGTATCGATGGAGTAATAGCCATTGGAGGTGTTGCCAAAAAGAATCCATTTGTAATGCAGATCGTTGCAGATGTTCTTAATATGCCAATAAAAGTTGCAGCATCCGAGCAGACCTGTGCCCTTGGCTCAGCAATGGCTGCATCGGTTGTAGCCGGGGTTTATAAAGACATTCCTTCTGCCCAGAAAGCGATGGGTGGAGGATTTGAAAAAGAGTATCATCCTGACCCTGAAAAAGCTAAGAAATATGATGTTCTATTCAGGAAATATATGGAACTTGGTTTATTTATAGAGCAAAACCAATCTTATTAATGCTCCTTTGTGAACCTTTGTTATCCTTCGAGACCCTTTGTGGTTAAAATTATTACCACGAAGGAACACAAAGTACCACACAAAGTAACACAAAGGGAAAGAATGGATTAATCTTATATATTAATAATTTCCCATGAAAAAATCTGTCATTGTTCTAACAATTTTATTTCTGCTGGCTGGTATCCAAGCCAATGTCCTGAAGGAAGATCTCGTATCAGTTAACCAACTGGTGATTGTTACAAATCACTCCGGTCCGGTTATAAGCAAAGATATTTACGGACATTTTTCAGAACACCTTGGAAACTGCATCTATGGTGGTCTATGGGTAGGTACAGATTCCAAAATACCTAATACATATGGAATCAGGAATGATGTTCTGTTTGCCCTGCGTGAGATTAAAGTACCTAACCTCCGCTGGCCGGGTGGTTGCTTTGCAGATACCTACCATTGGAAAGATGGCATAGGTCCGAAAGAAAAAAGAGCCTCCATAGTAAATACCAATTGGGGTGGTGTTACCGAAGACAATTCATTTGGCACACATGAGTTTATGAAGCTGACTGAGTTGCTTGGATGCGATGCATATATAAACGGAAATGTAGGATCAGGTTCGGTTAAAGAGATGGCTGAATGGATTGAATATCTTACATCAAATTCTGTGAGTCCGATGACAAATCTGCGAAAAGAAAATGGCCGGGATGAACCATGGAAAGTAAAATATTTTGCAATTGGCAATGAGAACTGGGGATGCGGAGGAAACATGACTGATGAGTTTTACGCACATACCATGAAGCAATATTCAACCTTCCTTGGTAATTACTCTGGAAATCAGCTTTATCGCGTTGCCTGCGGGCCTTCGGATTACAATTTTGCATGGACAGAAACGTTGATGAAAGATGCAGGTACACGTGCAATGTTTCAGGGTTTATCAATACATTACTATTCAGTTGTCGATGGTTGGGATTTTAAAGGATCAGCCACAAAATTCGATGAGAGAGAATGGTTTGAAACAATGCGGTTGAATCTTCAGATGGATTTCATAATTAAGGGTCATGCAGCTATTATGGATCGTTACGATCCTCAGAAAACAAAAGGTCTTGTTGTTGATGAATGGGGTAACTGGTTCAATGTGGAACCCGGAACAAACCCCGGATTTCTTTATCAGCAGAATACAATGCGGGATGCAATTACAGCTGCAATTCATCTGAATATATTTAACCAGCATGCCGATAGGGTCAAAGTGGCAAACCTTGCACAGATGGTAAATGTGCTTCAATCAGTTATTCTTACAAAGGACGATAAAATGGTTCTGACACCTACATATCACGTCTTCAGAATGTTCAGGGTTCATCAGGAAGCTAAGCTCCTTAACCTTGATCTCAGATGTGAAGATTATACTTTTGGTAGTAAAAAAATACCGGCTATTTCAGCTTCAGCATCAGTTGACAAAGATGGCAAAGTGCATATTTCCCTTGCAAATCTTAATCCCAATAAACCGGTAACTGTAAAATGTCCTCTGATAGGCGATTCATTTAAAACGGTAACAGGTGAGATACTGACTGCAAGTGAAATGAATTCATATAACAGCTTTGAAACGCCCGAAACCGTAAAACCGGTTGCCTTTAATGGAGTTACACTGAAAGATGGAGTTTTAAGCATTAACATGCCCTCAAAATCAGTTGTGGTTTTGGAACTTACAAAATAGATTTATATTTAACCACTAAGGATCACAAAGTAAAGCACTAAGCAACACAAAGGGAAAATGTTACAAAAATGATTGGCTCAATAGTAAAGCAATTAAATATTTATGAATAGTCCAGTTAAAGCTCTTTTTACAGTTACAGGTTTAATTATTTTGTTTTCGGGATGTGCAAAAAAGTCCTCAAGCAGAGCGGATTATCCTATTCAACCGGTATCATTTACCTCAGTAAAACTTACTGATAATTTCTGGGCTCCAAGGATTAAGAAGAACGCTTCGGTAACTATTCCAATTGCATTTGGTTACTGTGAATCGACCGGAAGAGTGAAAAATTTTGATTTAGCAGCCGGCCGCGATACGGGCAAATTCCAGACAATCTACCCTTTCGACGACTCGGATGTTTACAAGATAATTGAAGGAGCCAGCTATTCCCTTCAGACATTCGCCGATCCAAAACTTGAAGCATATCTCGATACACTTATCCATAAAATTGGTCTTGCACAGGAACCCGATGGTTATCTGTACACCAACCGTACAATTGCAGAAAAGCACGGTGGTAAAGGACTCCATGAGTGGGCTGGTAAAAACCGATGGGAAATGGATTCAGTACTGAGTCATGAGCTTTACAATCTGGGACATCTTTATGAGGCAGCCGTTGCACATTATCAGGCTACCGGAAAAAGAACCTTGCTTGACATAGCATTAAAATCAGCTGACCTTGTCAATAAAGATTTCGGTTATGACAGGATTAAAGTATATCCGGGTCACCAGGTGATTGAGATGGGACTGGTTAAACTTTACAGGGTAACCGGCGAAAAGAAGTATCTCAATCTGGCAAGGTTTTTCCTCGATATCCGTGGTCCTAAAGGACAGCAGTATAATCAGGCTAATCTGAAACCTGTTGATCAAACAGAAGCTGTAGGGCATTCTGTAAGAGCAACATATATGTATTCAGGTATGGCAGACATCGCTGCAATTGAAAATGATGCACAATATCTTAATGCAATAACAAAAATATGGGCAAATCTGGTTTATGAGAAAATGTATCTGACCGGTGGAATTGGAGCTTCAGGCGGAAATGAAGGTTTTGCCGATCCTTTTGTATTGCCGAATATGTCGGCTTATTGCGAGACTTGTGCTTCAATTGGGGATATCTTTTTCAATCACAGACTCTTCCTCCTGCATGGCCAGTCGAAATATATTGACATCCTTGAAAAAACGCTTTATAATTCGATGTTATCAGGTGTATCTTTATCAGCCGACAGATTCTTCTATCCTAATCCACTGGAGTCAAATGGGCAGCATTTACGGCAGGCCTGGTTTGGCTGTGCCTGCTGTCCTTCGAATGTTGCAAGGTTTGTTCCTGCTATCCCTGGTTATGTATACGCCGTGACTGATAAAGAACTTTATGTCAATCTGTTCATCTCCAATGACGCAAACATTACTCTTGGTAATAGAAAGTTAAAAATAACACAAAAAGCAAATTTCCCGTGGGATGGCAAAGTTGAAATATTGGTCAATCCTGAAACCAGTGGTAAGTTTACAATAAAGTTACGTATTCCGGGATGGGCTAAAAATGAAGCCCTGCCCGGAGGACTCTATAAATTTACCGATCAGAATACTGAACCTGTACTACTGAAGGTTAATGGCGAAGTAGCTGATCTTAAACTTGTGGATGGATATGCGGCTATCTCCAGGAGGTGGAGATCAGGTGATAGAGTTGAAGTTGAATTTCCAATGCCTGTCCGTAAGGTTATAGCTGATGAAAGAGTAAAAGAAGTTAAAGATAAAATCGCATTTCAGAGAGGTCCGGTTATTTACTGCGCTGAATGGCCCGACAATAATACGGGAAATGTACTTGATTTAATTGTAAATAAGGATGCTACTTTCACAGCAGATTTTGAATCTTCCTTTCTTGAAGGTACAGAGGTAATTAAAACATCTGGTGTTCAGGCAGAAAGAACCCTTGATGGGAAAATTGAGACTCTTCAGGAGGAACCTCTTAAATTAATCCCGTATGCTCTATGGAATAACCGTGGTGCAGGGCAGATGATGGTCTGGTTTCCGACCTCAATTCAATCCTCACACCCATTACCCGCTCCGACTATAGCAAACAGGAGTAAAATGAAAGCCAGCAAGATTACTAGAGAGCTTTCTGCAGTAAATGATCAGACAGAACCCTCAAATTCGAACGATCACTCTGTTTCATATTATCACTGGTGGCCCGACAAAGACAAATGGGAATGGGTTGAGTATGATTTTGAAAAAACTGAATCGATTTCGAAAACAAAGGTTTACTGGTATGACGATGGACCGGTGGGAGGGTGCAGGATACCGGATACATGGGAGATTTTGTACCTGACCGGCAATATGTGGGAAAGTGTGAAACCTCTGACACCATATAAAGTAACAAAGGATGGATGGGATTCTCTGGTCTTTAGTCCTGTTAAAGCGTCAGCAATAAAAATTAAAGTAAAGCTGAATAAGGATTTTTCCAGTGGAATTTATGAATGGATTGTGGAATAATCTCAGATGAAGAAATCATTATTAGTGATTCTGATAATTTCTTTATTATCAGTCACCTGTTGCAAATCATTCAGGTCTGAAAAGAAATTAGAGTCAGCAGGTAAATCTCATTCTGAAAAAGCCTGTTATATTGATAACATCCTTGGAAATGATAATAATCCCGGAACAATCAAAAAACCTATAAAGACCATTGGAGAACTTAACCTTAGACTTCAAAAAACCGCCTTATGTATATATTTTTCCGGAGGACAGGTTTTTGATGGAACTTTAGTTCTAAATATCACAGGGATCATATGTTAAGACAAAACTGAGATACTGTATGCAAAATCCGGTTGGTTTGATTATTTTTAGGGCCTAAAAGATTAGCTTCCTTCAGGTTTTTAATTTTTAGTTTTATTAATAACTGTGAAAAAACCTTTTACATACGAACTTGTCTGTCAGAAAAAAATAATCACAACACCTTCATGAGGATTATATTAAAGGCGCTTTTTTTAGTATGTTTTTTCTCGCACTGTATAGCATCCTCGCTCAATTCTCAGGTTAGCAGGGTCGGATTCTCTCATCTGGATGTAAATGACGGACTATCAAGAAGCTGGATTAAATGTATATATAAGGACTCTAAGGGATTTGTCTGGTTTGGGACGAATAGCGGGCTAAACAGGTTTGACGGATACAGATGTGTAGTTTTTCATGAGGGGGATTCAGACTCGACGTCAATTGCCGGTGATGACGTAAATGTTCTTATTGAAGATAGTGAAGGCAATCTCATCATTGGTACTGATAAAGGTGTCAGTGTTCTAAATCTGGAAACATACAAGTTCAGAAGAATGAATCTGGTGTCTTCATCTCCTCTGTTTTGCGGAGATATCGCCTATATTACATCTATGGCAATAGATACTGAAGGCAATGTACTGATAGGAACACATAACGGATTGTTCTTTATAAATAAAAAGAACAACACTTCCAGGCATATACTAATTGATGAACAGTCATGTACTTCCCCGATAAATAGTGTTACTGCCATAACGTATGATAGAACAAATTCTTTCTGGATAGGTACCTCAAATGGATATATTATTAAGTATAATCAAAATTCGAACTTCTTCGAAAAATTTGAGTCTTTAAGAGGAAATAATTATGTAAGCGGTTTCATTTCAAAATTATTTGTTGATCATAAAAGAAATTTATGGGTTGCAGGTCAGAATGGTCTGAACATTTTCAATATCGATAAAAACTCCTGGGATTATGATTTCCGGAAAAAATACGGTGCGGTTTTCGCCAATTTCCAAATTACCGGGATTGATCAGGATGTTGACAGCCTGATGTGGGTAGTTACTGACGGTAAAGGTGCTTTCATAATTGATCAGAAGCATTTAAGCCTTCTTAATATTACGAGTCTGCCAAATGTTGAAGGCAGCTTATCGGGTAATGGCCTTGCTTCATTGTACTGCGATCAATCGGGTATTGTATGGATCGGCACAACAAAGAAAGGAGTCAATTTCTTTACAAAGAATATAAGGAAATTCAGATTATTCAGGAACTATCCAACCGATCCTAACAGCCTCAGTAATAATGATGTTGATTGTGTTACAGAAGACATTAACGGCAATATCTGGATCGGAACAAATGGGGGCGGTTTAAACTATTACAACAGGACTACCAATAAATTTACCCATTATTTTTCCCAGCCAGGCAAATCTAATGGGCTGAGTAGTAATATCATTGTTTCAGTTTTTGAGGATTCTGAACGAAAAATCTGGACAGGTACTTATTTTGGTGGCTTAAACTGTCTGGATATTAAGACCGGAAAATTTACCGTTTTCCGTCATAGCGATTCTGATTCAACCTCTCTTTCGGATGATCGTGTCTGGGGTATCTGTGAAGACAGCCAAAATAATCTCTGGGTTGCAACTCAGACTAACGGATTAAACCGCCTTGATCGAAAAACTGGTAAATTCAGACGGTTTAATGCCCAGAATAGTTCTATATGTTTCAACTATATAAACTCCATCGCTCCGGACGAGAATGATAATCTATGGATCAGCTCCACACATGGTCTTATCTTCTTTGATCCCGTTCAAAACAGGTCCAAATGCTATTACAATAGTCCTGAAACGGCAAACTCTATCAGCGACAATCATATTATTTCAACTTATAAAGACAGCAGAGGATTGTTTTGGGTGTGCACTAATAATGGACTGAACCTGATGGACCAGGTAAATGATAACTTCAGGGTTTTCAGAGAAACAGATGGTTTACCATCAAACAGTGTTTTCAGGATGCTTGAAGATACTAATGGGAACCTGTGGATAAGTACCAATAATGGGTTATCAAAACTCATGATAAACAAGAAAACCGGGAAAGATTCCCTTTCTTTTGAGTTTGTAAACTATGGTATGCGTGATGGTTTGCAGGGAAAGGAATTTAACGAAACTGCAGCATATAAGACAAGAGACGGAGAATTCTGGTTTGGAGGAATTGACGGCCTCAATGCATTTTATCCTCATGAAATTAAAGAGAAAAGTACCCCTACAAAAGTAGTTATCACCAATTTCAGAATCGATAACAAAGTTGTCAGTAATGGAGAAGTCATCAATAACAGGGTTTTACTTGAGAAACCTATCTTTAACACCGACAAAATTATCCTGAAATATAAGGAGAACTCTTTTGCGATTGACTTTGTTGCACTTAATTATTTCTTTCCGGAAAATAACAAATATGCATTTAAGCTGGAGGGGTTTAATGATAAATGGATCATAACTGAAGGGAAGGAGAATTTTGCAAATTATTCCAACCTGGATAAAGGGAAATACACTTTTAACATAAAGGCCACAAACTCTGACGGGATCTGGAATGAGATACCGGATACACTTATAATAAAAGTGCTTCCTCCATTCTGGGAAAGCTGGTATGCTTATGTTATCTATTCCATTCTGATATTGTTATCACTCGCCTTCCTTCGATACCTGACTCTTGCAAGAGAGAGATTGAAAACCCAATTACAACAGGAATACATTGAATCCCGGCATATTCATGAGATTGATTCTATGAAAATTAAATTCTTTACAAATATCTCCCATGAATTCAGAACACCACTTACCCTGATTCTGGCACCTTTAGAAAAACTGATGATTCGTTGGAAAAACACCCCTGAAGAAAAACATCTTAATCTCATACTCCAGAATTCTAAAAGATTACTGTTTATGGTTAACCAGCTCCTCGATTTCAGGAAAATGGAGGTGCAGGGTTTTAGATTTAATCCTTCATTAGGGAACATTGTCGGCTTTATTGAAGAAATAGTTTCTTCATTTAATGACCTTTCGGAGCAAAAACATATTCAGCTTGTTTTCAAATCTGACATTGCGGAGTTGAATACAGTGTTTGACAAAGACAAACTCGAGAAAATACTTTTCAATCTTTTATCAAATGCCTTCAAATTCACTCCAGTAAACGGAAAAGTATCGGTTACTGTTTTGACTGACAGATCAGGTATGGAGGATGAAAAATCCAAAGCTCTTCCCCAACACTCACACCTGATGATAATGGTCCAGGATACAGGTATTGGAATCCCTCACGACAAGATTGATAACCTTTTTGTAAGTTTTTACCAGGTTGACTCAACATTCTCAGGCCAGGGATCAGGAATTGGTTTATCCCTTGTTAAAGAATTTGTTAAACTACATGATGGCGAAATAACTGTAACAAGTGAAGCCGGCAAAGGAAGCTGCTTCACTGTTATTCTTCCGGTCACTGATAGCGGGAAAGTTTTTTTAACTAGCAGTTTACAGAGAAATGACAACACTGAATCTAATAAACCATCATTATTGCCTTATAATATAGATTCAGAAACGGTACCGAAGGAAAGACCAACACTTCTGATTGCAGATGACAACGATGACTTACGGTTTTATATCAAGGATAACCTGCAGAATCAATATAATATTTATGAAGCTTCAAACGGGGAAGAAGCTCTTGCAATAATTCAGAAAATAGTTCCGGATCTTATTATAAGTGATATAATGATGCCTGGAATAGATGGTATAGAACTATGCCGCAGGGTAAAAAATGACAAGAATATTTGTCATATTCCCTTCATACTCCTTACAGCACGATCGACAGTAGAAGAACAATTTGAGGGCCTTGAGACCGGAGCTGACGATTATATAATCAAACCCTTTAGTTTTCAGATACTGGAGACCAAGATAAGTAACCTTATTGCTGCAAGAAGAAATTTAAAGCAGGTCTTCAGAAATAAACTGGAAATCGAACCACATGATATTATCATAACTTCACTCGATGAGCAATTTATTAATAAAACTCTTGATCTGATTGAAAAAAACATTTCAAAAACAGACTACACTGTTGAAGAGTTAAGCCGCGATTTAGGAATGAGCAGAACCCTTCTGTACAAAAAAATACTTTCAATCACGGGTAAACCTCCGCTTGAGTTTATACGTTCGCTTCGCTTGAAGCGTGCAGCGCAACTTTTACTTAAAAGTCAGCTGCATGTTTCAGAAATTGCCTTTGAAGTAGGGTTCAATGACCCTAAATATTTCAGGAAACATTTTAAGAATGAGTTCGGTGTGCTACCTTCAAGGTATTCTGAGAAGTTCAAATCCAAACAGTAATAAAAATCAATTGACCCCCAAAACTTAAACATTTCATACTGTTTGTGAACAAAAATAGCTTTACTTTTGAGATATTCTAACCCTGACGCATAGTTTGACAAATATGTGTCAAAACTAAAATTTATGCTGTAAAGTAATTCTTATCCTAAAACCCAAAACTATGATTAAACGAGGAGTTTTTGTAATCTTATTACTTTTTGCAAACCTCTGTTTGATGGCCCAGATAAATATTTCTGGTGTTGTCAAAGACAAAGGAAACCTGCCGCTACCAGGTGTTTCGGTGGTTGTAAAAGGTACTTCAGTAGGGATTGTTACTGACATTGATGGTAAGTATACTCTTTCTTTACCATCAGGAAGTACTGCCTTACAATTTTCATTTATCGGGTTTACAACCCAGGAGGTGGCCATTAACGGCCGAATATTAATTGATGTTGTTCTTGAAGAAGAACTTTTGGCGCTTGATGAAGTTGTTGTGGTTGGTTATGGAGT
>Ga0209539_1000373_pt1 | contig 26471 bp, 33 predicted proteins | sample BarGraNGADG00312_2_FD_184499 | JGI IMG/M metagenome (GOLD analysis project Ga0209539, IMG submission 184499) | Arctic peat soil microbial communities from Barrow, Alaska - Barrow Graham LP Ref core NGADG0011-312 (SPAdes) (version 2) | ecosystem: Environmental > Terrestrial > Soil > Wetlands >...
GACGCGATCGGCCAGTACATCGACAAGCACAACGAAAATCCCCGGCCCTTCGTATGGACGAAGGGCGCGGATGTCATACTCGACAAGGTTAACGCGTGTAAAGAAGCGTTAGGGACGGTCCACTAGTGCGCATCGTCGCCGATACAAATGTCTTCTTATCTGCACTTCTCTTCGGCGGTCCCCCCGAAGAGATCATCAACCTTGCGAGACAGGGCCAGGTTGACCTTCTTGTCTCTCCGGAAATCCTGCTTGAGCTTTCAGCGGTTCTGAAGACTAAATTCGAGTGGCGGGATTCTGAGCTGGCAGATGTGGTTCGGACGATTGGTTACTGTTCTTCGCTGGTCAAGCCCAAGGTTGTTATCAAAGAGATAAAAGACGACCCGGATAACCGGGTACTCGAATGTGCCGTGGATGGCGGGGCGGATTTCGTTGTTTCGGGAGACCACCACTTGCTTGACCTGAAATCGTATCGTGGCATCCGCATCCTGAAGGCCAGGGACCTGCTGAATATACTCCCGGGACTCTAGCAACTGACAATAACCTGGTCTTTATTGTTACTGGTTATCCATTTTGGTTAGCATTTCGTCTGTTGATTTCAGGGAATCAACAGACTGTAGCAGTCTCCGAACCACGGGCAGTCTAGAGAAAATGCCTTTACAAAAGGAAATACTGCTTGCGGAGGGAGTGAGATTCAAACCCACGGAGCACCTTTCGATGCTCAACGGGTTTCAAGTCCGCTGCGACGATATACGTGAACCACAACATCTATTATCGTGCTCTCGTAAGTACGGTTGCCCTCAGAGATTCTTTACTGTTCTTCCTCGCCGGTACTAGAGGCATCCATTTTCTTTTCCCGTGGGCACACGGTTCTTACCCCATGCTTTTTGCACACCCATCCAGTTGCTGGATCGTCTACTAGAAAGACCACAACAGGAGAGGCGTGCCACGGGTGGTACTGTCTCTCAAACTTATCAGAACCCTTTCTGTTTCATATGATTTATGCGGGATTACTCAATAACTACTCGGCGATCTTGCCAAGACGCCTCGTCGCCGCCTGGGCTATGCCTGACTCAAATGCTCCCGCGAGCGAGCCCTCGACAAATCGATCTGTCCTCGATATGCAGGTCAAGACGCGCCGCACTGTCGGCAGATCCAGTTCAGCGATAAGCGAAGGGTCGTCCAACAACCGTTCGACAAGTTCACGGGTTGACTCACTCAAGTAGTCACAGTCAGGGTCGATGATATTATGGTCGTAAAGTGCATGGTGCCACTCAGCAACCTCGGGTGATGCTGACCACCAGCCCATCACGATCACACCATCTTCTCTCTTCCTGGCTTTGACCCATTCGCCGGGCGAGAACCCGGAGGCTTCGAAACGCTCGGTGAAAGCAGCGACCGCTGCCAGATCACTCTTTGTCGGTTCTTCTGACAAGCTATGCCCTCCTAAACCAATCGCAGCCAGCGGTCTCTGAGCGCGACCGTTTCTGACTGTCGGCCAGCATGATAACAAAGATTATCGAGCGCTAGAAGATGGACGCATAAGGTTGATAACTCCCGATATCGAGCGCCTCCGGAGCCGTAATTCACCCCGCTAGAGGGTTTGAGAGAACTGACAGAGCTTATCCGCGAAGGATTGTATCAAGTCACGGAGTGCTATCTTGGAGCGCCAGCCTTCCGGTATCGCGTCCAGCCCGTAGTAAGCGCCTGCGAGTTGTCCGTAGACGGCTGCCGTAGTATCGGCGTCGTCACCGAGGTTTACCGCCAGCAAGCAGCCTTCCTCAAAAGAGTTGCTTCGATGGAAAGCCCAGAGAGCAGCCTCTAGAGACCGAACGACATACCCGGAGCCTTTGATCTCGGGCGGTTCCTTATCCTTATAAGAGCCGGTGGCCACCTCATCGATTTCCCGGACAAGAGGTTCTTCGTTCCAGGTGCCGGCCGCGGGACAATATCTATCGGATAGAATCTCGTCTTTATCGATACCCCCGAGAGCGCCGACGATCAGGCCTCCAAGGTACCGGCACGCATCAACTGCTGCCTTCGCGCCGTGCGTTGTCTTCGAGCTGGCTGCGGACATCTCGATTGCCTTCGCTGGATCGTTCGCGTAGAACATGGGCACAGGCGCAAGACGCATGATGGAACCGTTACCCGCTGTCATCGGGTCTTCGGGTCCGCAGTAGGGCACGCACGTCTCTTCGAAATCCTGGAGCGACCGCATCACGGTTCCCCCGATGTCAAACGCATACCCGGTACTGCTCAAATGCCCCTCGCGCAGCCACTTGAGATACCTCTCCATCTGGTCGAGAGGGTCAAATCCTCGTTTCTCGATCAGGCTCTCCGCGAGGCAGAGCGCCATCGAGGTGTCGTCGGTCCACTGTCCCGCCTCGGTGTTGAAATGACCTCCCCCTATCATCTCCTCGAGTGGTTCGAAGCTTCCGGGAGGCATGAATTGAACAGGCGAACCAAGGGCATCGCCGGTGGCGAGGCCTACAAGACAGCCCCCGAACCTATCTTTCGTTTCGATATGAATAAACCCCCATCGTATACAACGGACCTTAGTGCCTTTGCCCTCTTCGCCTCTCGCTGTAACTGATCATCGTGGAATGCCGGGTGCTGCGTTCGTCTCTTTCCTGGCCATCAGTGTTGAAAGCATAGAGATGGAGAACCTCATCTTCCACCACTAGACCTGAGCCCACGACGATGTCACTCTGGAATCGAACGTCCTTACCAAGGCCAGGAGGCGAGAAGATGTTCATATCTGTGTCCAGTATGTGCTTGAAGAACTCTTTCGCAGCATCTAAGTCGACTTTGCCTTTTTCTTTCGAGCGGATAGCTTCAATGGCGTAGGAGCTGATGAGTTTCTCCCAGCTCTTCCTGGCAGTCGAATGCCTGTTGAAAGCATCCATCCCCAGGATCTTCCCTTCGAGTGTGAAGATGGCGCCCACAACACTCTCAGACTGATCGAACTGGTCGATGGCCAAGGCCTTGAGGAACGCTTTCAATTCGTCTTCCCTAGACACGTAGATGTCTTCCATGGCCGAAGAGGGGGAATCGACGTTCATTTCCTGCATGACGCAGTCCATGTCGCGCCAGGTCTCACCTTGATTCCCGACGTAACTCTCGTTGGAGTACAGGTTCACCTGGACCGCTTCTGCTTTTCTGCGCCTGCTGTTTGCCACCATCTGGAATCTCGAGCCGGACATGTCCCTATTTCCAGCGTAACGCCCCTCCGAATAACTCCACCTTCCCTGTTCCACGCAGGTAACGGGAATTATCAGGGTATCTCCAGCTTCGACAAGCACCGTGGTGTTGAGGATCCGGTTCTGCTTGGCGCCTACGAGTTGTTCCCCGTCCAGGATAAGGACCCTCTGGTCTCCGTTGTTAGTGAGTCTCAACTCCGGAACAGAACCACCCTCGGTCACTTCCGTGACGGAAACGGATTTATTCTTGAGGGCTTCGTCGTAGGTAATGTACTCGACTTTACCTGCTTTGCTGTAGTGGACAGGAAGTACTCCGAGAGCATCCTGGACGACGGGCTTCCCCGGTGTCAGTTCTCTTATGTATTCTTTCACTATGTCTGTAACAGCCATCTCTTTTCTCCTATCCTCGCTACCTTGAAGAAATGTTAACTACCGAATCCTGTAGTCCGGCGGACTCAAATGCTGTTTCAATGGAAGCCTGTCGAAGCCGCCAGTGCGCATGCCATCGTGCTCAAACTCACACCGGTATTCTTTGCCACCTCTGATTCAAATGCCGCCATCTATATTATGAAGTACCCCTGTGACATGAAATTCTGCGTTGCTACGGAGTCGTTACCTGGAATAGTGGATTCAGCCCTGGGAACGTTGAAAAGCTCGCGTGCGCTAATCTGGCTGACTCGGAATATGGCTATGAGACAGTCGATCTTGGGGGTCCGGCCAGGGCCGGAAAGCATCTTCTCTAATAGAAGTAATACTTGACATATGGAAGTTATAGTTGCTATTATCCGGGTATGAAATGGAACGGCTCACTCGATGAAGTACTCGGTAGCAAGCTCAAGATTCGAATCATCAGGACCCTGCATGAGTCAGGTAGACCGATGACCGGAATGAAGCTGGCGCAGGCTGCCGGTTACTCTCATACACAGACCTATAAGGCATTGGACGAACTCGAAATGCTGGGGGTCATCACAAAGGACTACGCTGGGGCTTCGCACATCTACTCGTTCAATCCCCGGAGCTATGTTGTCAACGAGATGCTCGCCCCTGCGCTCATTGCCGAGAAGGAGATCCTGCACGCACTTGCCTCGCGTTTCTATGACAGGGTAGGCAAGGACCTGATATCCATAACTTTGTACGGAAGCGTGGCCAGGAGACGTGATGACCCTGGAAGCGATATAGATCTCATCCTTATTGTTAGGGACACCGCTGACCTGGAATCGCTCGAGGATCTGGTTGCAGAGGTTTCGCTGGATGCGGCCCTGGAGTTCGGCGGCCCCGTCTCGGCTTTCGCGGTCTCAGAGTCCGAGTATCTCCGCAGGCTCAGCGAGGCGACGGCGATGTGGGCGGATGTAAAGAGTGAAGGGCAGACCATCACTCGGAAAGACCAGGAGGCACTCCGGATTGGCTAGAGTGACTCGTACGGTAAAGGTCACCGAGGCTGAAGTGGGTGTGTTCCTGACCAAAGCGGAACAGTTCATGGAAACCGCTCGAGACGCCTTGGCCAAAGACAACTGGGACGCAGCTGCGCACAATGCTGTCCATTGCGCGATCTCCTCGAATGACGCCTTGCTCGGCGCCAGGTACGGCCTGCGTTCTTCAGGCCAGAGCCACAAGGATGCGGCGACACTGCTTGTTGAGAAAGAGGGAACCGAGGACGCGCGAAAGAACGCCACCCGTTTCTTGAAGATAATCAGCAAGAAGAACATAGTGCAGTACGAGGGACGGTCAATGTCAGAAGCGGAAGCACGAGCTCTGATGGTGGATGCCACCCGCTTCTTCGAATGGGCGAAGAGCAGAATAGACTCGTAGGCGCAGCTACACCATGGCGAAGACCAGCATGGCCTAGTCCTTTGTTTAGCGAGTACCTTCAATTATTCAGGAAGCTTAAGCAACTACTCAGAAGGGATAGCGCCCTCTGGAATACGAACCGGAGTTCTGGCCGCTCGAATTGGTAGTCTGACATAAGGCCTACGGTACCTATGGAATGGACTTATACTCGCCTCATGAATTTGTCTTCAAACTCCATGACGACCATAGACAGTCGCTCGTCCAGCCGTGACAGGACCTCACTCCGGATCTCAAGCGGTACGCCGTAATGTGCTTGCGCGATGCCGCCCGTGATACAGGCGAGCGTGTCGCTGTCACCTCCGATAGAGATTACTTTCCGGATCGAGTCTTCGAAGTCATCCGAGTCGAGGAACGCGGTCACCGCCGGCGGGACCGACTTCATGCAGGAGATATAGAGAGGGTCGTAGTCCAGCGCGTACCAGGTCCGCAGGCTGTCGATTGATTCCGAGAGGTCGTAGCCAAACTCTTCCTCCAGGTACCCGCGGATAGCCTCTTTGCTGCTACCGGTTCGCGCAAGATAGACGGCCGCGGCGACCGCCTCGGCACCCTTGATGCCCTCGGGATGATTGTGAGTGAACTCGGCGCTCTTATTTGCCTCTTTACGCACCTCTTCGATCGAATCGAAAGCCCAGCCCACTGGGCTTGCTCTCATTGCCGAGCCGTTACCGTAACTGTTGTAAGGTTCGGTTGCTCCTGACCGGGCCCAGTGCTTGAACGCCCCGCCATAGCCGGAGCGTGGATAGAGGTCGTAGTACTCTTTGAGCTTCTCCCCGTAGGGCTTGTCGCTGAGGATTGCATCGGCAATAGCAGCGGTCAACACGCTGTCGTCAGTAAAGTGATTGTTCGATCTGAATAGGGGAAAGACCGTTGTCCTGATGTTATGGCTCATGCCTTCATAAGGCTGTCCTATGATGTCCCCTGCGATTGCTCCCAGCATTGCGTACCTCCGCGAATCCTGTCACTAGCCTTTATCTGTACCGCTGCCGAGATTATAAGGCCCAGCGCTGACATGAATAAGGCCTCATTTCGTGTCGGACCCTGGTCGTACAATTTAAGTGCGGCAATAGCACTATGAAGCGGGAGGCGGTCATGGCACTCCAGTGGGAACAAGTCCAGGAGATCATTCGAAAAGACGACAGGGGTAAATCCGACCTGCTCGTCAAGCCCTGGGATATCAAGTGGAGCATCACCGATGACTCGTTCTACCTCGAGGCCAACGGGTCAGGGCGTCTGCGACTGGACCCGCATGCCGAAGGACAGCTCTGCAGCTGGATCGGCATCCCGGTGCGCTACTTCAGGGAGTGTGACCCCGAGCTTAAGAAGTTTCAGGTTGAGCATCTAATGAGAAGAAGGCTCAAGCGGGACCGGCAGTGGCGGCTGCGCCTGAAGGGAAAGACGGTCAAGGGTATTCTCTCAGAGCACTACCAGCCCTTCGACAACCAGAAGATCATCTCGATGTGGGAGATCGCTGGCAAGCCCGAGCTGTTCGAGTACCAGCTCATGCTGGACGATTCGTTCTTCTTCCTCCGGGCAATGTTGCTCGAAGACCATACTGATGCCAGCAAGCTCGGGGGCCTGGTCAAGGGCTTTTACGTGCGAAACAGCGAGGTGGGCACGAGCGCCCTGGCTGCGGGCGCTTCGATATACCGACTCATATGCTCAAACGGTCTGGTCGAGGCGATATACAGGGAAGCCCCGCTGCACCAGAGGCATGTCTGGATAGATGAGCCGGTGTTTACGGAGAAGTTCCGGGCCGCGGTTTCCAGCTCGCTGGAGATAGCGGAATGGACCGCGCGGCAGATGGCCGATGCAGCCCGGCTCTCGGCGAGCCTGGATGACCTTGTACTGAGATTGGACGACCTCGTGCTCGACGAACAGACTAGAGAGTCCGCGGTTGAATCGTTCCTGGCCGAAGACGATTACTCGGTGCTTGGAGTGGTCAACGCCCTTACTTCGACGGCGCGCGATCTCGCACCCCAGAGACGATTTTATCTGGAGGCCGCTGCGGGTCGGGTGCTGGCGAGTATCGCCCAGAATAACTGAACCATGTTTATCACTATAGGCCTGTTTGGCCTCTTCTTTGCCTTCATTGTTGCCCTCGCGCTCTTCTGGTGGTTCCTGACATACGTGCTTCCATTGATCATCTTGTTTTACCTCGTCTGTGCAGCAATACGCTTCGCGCTGAACCTGATTGACTCCGGGCAAATGCAAGGCCGAGCGTCTGATGCGGGGAGCGAGTGATTCGGGGTCTTCAGCGTTCCGATTTCACACTGACGCCATCGGGTGTTACGGTAGCGTCCACGTCTCCGTTCTGGTCGGTTCTATACACTTTGCTTCCGATTCCTTCGAGCGCATGCAGCACTTCTGGCGTTGGGTGTCCGTAGCTGTTGCCAGCACCGACCTCGATTATTGAGTAGTCAGGATGTATGGCATTAAGGAAAGGCGGGTAGTAAGAGCCGGCGCTGCCGTGGTGCGGCACCTTATAGACTTCTACCTTCGGCAGGGTGTCCTGTGCCATGTTCCCCTGAGCTTCGTTCTCGGCGTCGCCCATCAGCATGATGTCTTTGTCGCCAACGGATACGAGAAGGACAACGGAGGCGTTGTTGGGGTCAGTAAGCGTCTGTGACGAAGGGTTCAAAACTTTCACAGTGGCGCCATTCCAGTTGCCCTCCGAGCCCCGCTATGATCGGCTATGCGGGTGAGCAGGCTCAGATACTCAAATTTGGCCAGGCTGAACCTGCTCCTGATGAGAACCGAGACTACATGGTGTTTCTCCTGATTCTCTGCACTGATATCGAGAGGGACCAGGTCATGCTGGATGTGAAGACCATATTGGAGGACAACTGGGCCAGGGTCCAGGCAATCGCAGAAGCATTGCTCGAACGTACAACGCTTTCGGGCCAAGAATTTGAAGAGATATTCGCGAAATAACATAAATCCGTTAGAGCAGATCTCCCCACAAAAAGCCACGCAATTCATGAGGATTGATTCTAAGCCCCCCGCGCCTCCCAACTGATAAATGAGCATTAAATTCTGTGGCCCAATTGAAGCATCCCAGCCCGTCTGGTGCAGCGCGTTGTTCAAGAGCTCGATATTGGGCGGGGGCCATGTCGGATCACCAAGGTACCAGATGAGGTCGTACACGTCGCGTCCCTTCAGACAAGGGTGCTTCCCTGAAGTTAATTGCATTAATTTGCCATTATTGTCTACTTGTTGCATTGGATTAGGTTCTGCTGATAGCTCGATTAGTCGGTCTTCGTTGCCCCCAGAATTACAGTATTGCAGTAATCCTGTATTACCGCTATATTATCTCCAGGAAGAGGATAAGGAAGTGAGGAACATGGACAAGGCTCGCGTTGTCGAGGAGATCGCGAAGGTGAACGACCGGGGGGCTATGACCATACCGGCCGCGGTGAGGAAGGCCATCGGAATGAACGGAGAGGCCCTGGTCGTAGCCAGTGCCGTTGAGAACGGCAACGAAATCCTGATCAGGGTGCAGGTAACCGTAGACCGAGAACAGGCGTGGTTCTGGACACCGGAGTGGCAGGCCGAAGAGAAGGCGTCTGCGAAGGATTTCAGGGACGGCAAGGTGACGAGGATGAGCGCGGACGACTTCTCGAAGGAGATCGAGAATTGGTAGAGGACGTTGTCTTCTCCGAGCGCTACAAAAGGAACTTCAAGAAGCTCAGAACTGAGAACAAGCAGGCCGCCAGAGAGAAACTGAAGCTCTTCATGGATGATCCTTTTCATCCTTCGTTTAGAACCAAGAAGATCCAGGGTGCCCCGGGCATGTGGGAGAGCTCGATCAACATGGACGTAAGGATGACCTGGCGCTGGGGCGACGAAGAAGGCATAGTAGAACTCAGTAACATCAGCCCTCACGACAAGACATTGAAAAACCCCTAGAGACTAAGCAGGGGCCAAGGGGCAATCACACGGCGCCAATCGTTCGCCTGAAGTCCTCGTTGACTCGTTGAGTTCTTAAGTTCCTGAGCCTTTCGAAGGTAGGGAGAAAGGTCTTCTTATGGCTCAGTTAGAGCCTGGGTGCTTCCAATTGACTCGGGAGTTTACTCAGCAGCATACTATATTATTTACTTGGAAGTTTATTGGTGATACTTTTAGCTCAGGAAAAGCACAAAGCACGGAAGGGAACAGAGCGCATGAGTACCGCACTAGTCAGAGTCCCCGAAAAGACAAAGATGGCGATTGCCGAGCTCGCCCAGAGCAGGAAGTTAACGCAGGCCGAAGTCGTGACCGAGGCTGTTGAGGAGATGAAACGACGCTTGCTGTTGGAGGCGGGGAACGAGGCTTATGCTCGCCTGAGGGCGGACGCCAAGGCATCGCAAGAGTATGACCGCGAGTTTGAAGCCTGGGAGAGAATCGGCGCGATCGACAGCGAGGTGGAGAAGTAGATGATGGTATCGCGAAGGCAAGTGTGGCTTACGTCATTGGACGATATAAGAGTCGGCCGAGAACAGGAGGGGACGAGGCCAGCGCTGGTAATATCTGACGACATCTACAATAACGGCCCGTCTGAGAAGGCGATAGTGCTTCCTCTGACCTCCAGGGAAACTGGCATACCGTATCATATTGAGGTGGGTCCGAAAGAGGGAGGGCTCAAGAAGAGGAGCTTCATTGCGTGCGACCAGATACAGACTATCTCTCGGAAGCGATTCGTGGAGCCCTGGGGCTCGGTTACCCATGAGACCATGATAAAGGTTGAAGAGGTCCTGCGGGCTCTGATATTCCCGCCAAGCTAAACTTCGTCAGCATCACCTGCTCATCACCGCCGAGATTTCGGGTTGCCCGTCTCCTTGCGTCAGGGGATACGACAAATGCAAAGCATGCGGGGCTTACTCAATTGGCGTGAATATCGCATATCGGCAACGACATTTACGTTTGCGCTTCTAAACCAGATGTGTCATAATATAGACATATATAGACAAATGCCGAGGTAATGTCACATGTCCAAGTCAAGAGCCAATGAACCGCAGCTGCTTGAATTTGTGAGCGGCAAGGGAATTATCCGTGCCAGAGACGCCAAGCAACAAGGATTTCACCCGGAGCTCCTGAGGCGCCTCTCCCAAAAGGGCCTGCTTGTCCGCATAGCTCGTGGCACATACATTGCAGCGGACTCGGAAGTGACCACGCGTCACACCCTGGCGCTTGCCGCCAAGCTTGTGCCAGGGGGGATCGTCTGTCTGCTCTCGGCGCTGAACTTCCATGGCATCGGTGGACAACTTCCAAGAGAGGTCTGGCTGGCAATAGATAGAAAGGCCGCACTCCCTCGCGTGGACATACCAATCAAGGTGGTTCGCTTCTCAGGCGAAGCCCTGACCGAGGGAATCGATAACCAAGAGATCGAAGGAGTGAACGTTAAGGTATTTTCCCCTGCTAAGACTGTAGCCGACTGTTTCAAGTACAGAAACAAGATTGGTGTCGACGTCGCGGTCGAAGCCCTCGTAGAATGCCGGGCCCAGCGCAAGGCCACAGTCGAAGACATCTGGCGCTATGCGAAGATCTGTCGTGTCGCTAACGTCATGAAACCTTATCTGGAGGCAACTGAGTGAGCGAGAAGAAGCTAATCAACCTGGAAACGTCTGTCCGCAGACGGCTCCTCAACGTAAGCAGGGAACGGAATGAGGATTTCAATCTCGTTCTCACCAGGTATGCCACAGAGCGTTTTCTTTACAGGCTTTCCGCGAGTCCCTACGTAGATCAATTTGTCCTCAAGGGAGCGTTGCTGATAGGTGTATGGCTGGAGAAGACCTATCGCCCAACCAGGGATATTGACTTGATGAGTTATACAGAAAATGCCCCACAACGCATTGTTCTCATCTTTCAAGAGATCTGCGAAATAGATGTCGAGCCGGATGCAGTAACTTTTGACAGTGGGTCCGTGCGCGTGGAACGTATGCGCGGCGTCCTCAAGTTCCAGGGGTTGCGGGTTCACGTCCGCGCGCACCTCGAGAACGCTCGGATTGAAATTAGGATTGACCTGGGGTTTGGGGATGCAATTTTCCCTCGCGAAATAGAAATCGCGTTACCAACTATTCTTGAGTTCCCTCAGCCCGTTCTGAAGGCATATTCCACTGAGACTGTCGTTGCCGAGAAGTTTGAAGCGATGATAGCACTTGGCTTTACCAACAGCAGAATGAAAGATTTTTATGACATCTGGAGACTCTCCAGTGAGTGTGATTTCAATGGAGAGCTTCTAATTGCAGCAATCGAAGCTACTCTCGAGAAGCGGAAAACCCATATCTTTGCATGGCCACCAGTCGCCCTTTCAGATGACTTCGCTGGTGACCCTGAGAAATCAAAGCAATGGCATGCGTTTCTCAACCGCATAGGTAGTGCAGAGCGCATAGACCTCGAGAGCCTGGTATTACACCTTCGGGAGTTCCTCATTCCACTAGCTGCAGCGGCGAAAGACAATGTCAACTTCCGCCGTTACTGGAGCGCTGGAGGCCCCTGGGGAGAGCGGTAGCTCCTACGAGTTCTTGTGCGCGATAAGACTTCTTATCGAGCACATTTGATACCCGGCAATCCGTTGTTGGGAAGAAACATTCTAATCACCCCATCTTATAAAGATCCAGCAGTTCCTTGACCAGACGCCTCAGTCGATGGATTTCCTCTTCATCAGTTTGATCTGAATGGCTCATGTCTATCCTGAAGGGAATAGTGACAGTGTGGTATCTAGAGACTTTCGAGGGCTTCGATGAACTTATCCACAGTGAGTTCAATCTCGCGGAGGATTTCTCTTACAAGCGGGCGGGCCAAATCTCTACCGGAATGGTTTGGGATAGTAGTTGTCCTACCGTCCGGGTGGCGGTATTAGATATGGCTCCCTTTCTGGCGCACCGGTTCGAATCCTATCTTCCGGAGCAATCTGTCCATCGTCTTGAAATCGACGACAGGCAACCGGGTCAAACCGCTACCTCGATTTGCTGGAGCCCGATGAATGTGGGAAGGTCATCGGTGGAGCCGTCGAACTCCTCAAGGCAAAGCGTCAAGACCTCTTTGAGGTTCTCCTGAAGTTCATCGAGAGTAGAGCCCTGAGTATGCGCGCCGGGTACGCCTGGAACGATTCCGATATACAGGCCTGTTTCTGGATCGCGCTCCACATAGGCCGTGAAGGTTTTCATGTTTACCGCCCTTGGCTGGAAACGATACGCTCAACCCGAATGACTTCCAATTCTGAAACAGATAATACATCCAATCAATACCAATTGGGTCTAACCACGGTTGGCGCAGTTGCTCTGTGTTTCAATACGGAAAAGAGCACGATAAGGACCGTTATCGAGCACATGATAATAACCCGGTGCCAAACACGACTTAGCGGTCTTGGAACCGTCAACAGGGTTAGGTTCAAGATAATCCCTATTATCGCGACGCGTACGACGTCGAGATTCAGAGCGTGGTCTTACGCGTCCTGGTCAATCTCCCGATAACGCGGTTGGCTCTGCGGTATTGGGAATGAGCAGTTATCGGCAAACTCCGAAATATGCTCAAAGAGTATTGACGACTACCTGTCACGATCTTAGAAGCATGTGTTTAAAGTTGGACGCATTTCCCGCGTTTACTCATCGAAGAGCGTCTTTCTCAAGGCATCTGGGCGTTGGACCTGGCCAGAAACCAGCCCCCTGCTTTCCAACTCGGACAACAGCACCTTTGAATATTCGAGGCAGAAAATCGTTTCGTTAATAAGCCCCCACTTGCGCAGAACCTCGGCCGCCCTGCCGTATTCCTTCTTCAGCTCGTCGTCATCCAATTCGAGCGGTACGTCTCGCGGCGCCTCGCAGCAGATGAGCAACCCGATGCAGCCAATGTCTCCCGCATACTGCTCCGGGTTGTAGTACTTGCAACGGGAGCAGATGTGAAAGCCGGTGATTTCCCTGATGTGTTCGCTGTCCGGGGTGTCGAACCACTTTCGATGTCTCTCTGCGCCCGTGATGACGAACCGTGATTCCCACCTGGTCTTCGCATCCGAAAGAATCTCCGCGGTCACAATACCGGAATCTTGGGCCCTGATTATTGGGGCACCGACTTCACGACAGAGCTTGGGAAACACAGAACCTCTCTCTATCTTTGCTTGCTAGTCCTAGTAACTACCTATGGTGTTGGTGCCGGTAGTCCTGTGATTGAAGTGCTCGGAGCACTCGACCATCACCTTCCTGCCCCGGGGTGAACCACCGTACCATGCTTTCAGCGAAACGATAGTACAACCTCCTCCAATACTAGAATCCTAGAACGATTTTGGATAAATTTAAAGTGTGCAATAAGCTCAACCGTTAATTCTTTGTATCTTCGTGCGCGATAACACCGATTATCGCGCATTGGTTGCAGTCAGAGGATCAGCAGCGCATCTGGACAATGAAACCGATATTGATTAGAACAGGCACCTGAGCAGGTCCATCTTGGACGCCGGGTGGGGAACGCTCTTTGAGCTGCTGTCCTACAAAGCGGAGGAAGCTGGTAGGCTGGTCGTCAGAGTAGCGCCACACGGCACGAGCCAGAACTGCTCGGGGTGCGGGGTGAAGGTCCCAAAGGACCTGTCCGTAAGGGTGCATAAGTGTGACGCCTGCGGCCTGGTGATGGACAGGGACCTCAACGCCGCAATAAACATATTGAGGCTCGGACAGAGCCTTCAGGCGCTAACGCCCTCGTTGGAGGACGTTGCCTGAGAATCTCCCGGCTTCAGCCGGGAGATTGTCAATGGGAGTTAATGTTATGGGTGAGAGGGCAAGACGACTCGGAGTATCGTAATGGACATCAGAGATGGGTGAGGGGAAGAAGGTACTGCCGATTAATATGCGGGAGCTTTGCTGGGCTCTCGACGATAGCAGCTTGACGATTGATCGATACGTTGACCTGGAGACCGGCGATATCGTGGAGCAGATAGAGTTCGATGATATCTTCTACGATGAGAACGGGGAGAAGCTGGAGGACCCGGTCAGCAAAATGATCGAAGACAACCCCGATCGTTTCGAGTATATCGATCCACTCCCTTCCTTCGAATCTTATAAACACATGGAGGCTTTCATTCCTACCGTTCAGGACACTCACTTGAAGGAACTGCTTGCGGTGGCGATCGACGGCAAAGGGGCGTTCAGGCGGTTCAAGGACGTGCTTTGTCGTTACCCCGAGGAAGAATACCGCTGGCTCCGATTTAAGGAACAGAAAATGACGAACATAGCGATGGATTTCCTCGACTCCATCGGCGTGAAGCCGGCCGGAGATAGCCGACAGGACGCCGCCACCCCAGACGGTGGCGAGAGCCGCGGCACTCCGGAAGAGCCCTCACCATGACCGAACCTCACAAGTGGCAGTTCAAGCAGCGCTTCAGGCGGGGGGCGTACGGCTGGAAGGGGACGGCCCTCGCTTCCAAGCGGCTGCGCGAGGCCGTCTCGGAGATCAAGAAGGTGGCTAAGAAGAATCCCGTCGCCGCCGCGGACGGCACGGTGGCGCTCTTCGAGAGGATCTGGCCCACCCTGGAGGGAATAGACAGCTCCTCAGGGGCCCTGGGCATGGCCGTAAACAGGAGCATTGAGGCGCTTCTGCCGATCCTAATCGACGCGCCCGCGGACTTGAAAACCAGGCGTCGCTGGTTGGAGCGACTATATGACGCGATATGCGAAGACGGCGTGGACTTCCTGTTTCCGGTGGAGTGTAACTGGGGAGAGATCTGTGCGTTCCCCGAGCTCGTCGCCGAGTGGCTCGCCTTCCTGCTACCCGGGCTCGTCGATCACCTGAAGGACGACAACCCCCTGGCTTTTTTTACCGGGCAGGGCATCTGTCTGTCATGCCTCCTGGAATCGGGGCGGTACGAAGAGCTCCAGGAAGTGCTGTCATTGCGCAGCTACACATTCTGGCCTTACGACCGGTTCTGGGCGGAGGCGCTCCTTCGAATGGGCCGCACCGACGAAGCCGTCGCCTACGCGGAGTCCAGGCAGCCGGACGAATGCGAGTCACAGAGCATTCTCTCTTTCTGCGAGAGGGCGCTGCTCGAGGACGGCCGAAGGGATGAGGCCTACTATGAGTACGGCCTTGGGGTCCGCAGCGGCAACACCTACCTCTCAAGCTACAGGGCCATTGTCAAGAAGTACCCGGAGCGCGACCCGGAGCAGGTCCTCAAGGACCTTGTCGATACGTCGCAGGAGAGGGGTAAGTGGTTCGCCGCTGCGAGGCATGCCGGGTATCCCGATATCGCGTTGGACTGCGCGCGCTCGGGGCTCGTCGAGCCCAAGATGCTCATCACTGCTGCCAGGGACGCGGTGGAAGCTGACCCGAGCTTCTCTTTCGAGGTGGCGCTTCGCGCGCTCGACCTGATGCTACAGGGTTATGGCTACGAGCTGATGGTCATAGACATACTCCCAGCTTTTGATATCTTGTTCGAGGCCGCGGATGCGATGGGCGTGGAAGACTGGGCGATGGCGAGCGTGAGGGAACTTTTGAACCGGGAAGTGCCGAGGAACGAGCCCGAATGCGCGAAGTACATGCTGGAGCTCGTGGAAAGGCGGCGGCGCGAGCACCCTGAGGTGGAATGATGCCCCCCGACCGGAGGAACGTTATCGAAAAGGACAGCCTCAGAAGGCTCGCAGGCACCAGGTCCTTCGGGCGGGGAGAGGCTTACTTCGCCGAAGGGCGCGTGCTCTCGCTGGTGGAATACCAGGGGACGGTCAGCGCGAAGGTCCTGGGAACGCAGCAACCGGAGTACAAAGTGACGCTGCAGGTAGGGGAGGATGCCCTGCAGTACTCGTGCGACTGCCCCGTCGGCTCGGAGGGAGACTTCTGCAAGCACTGCGTCGCTGCGGGGCTCGCCTGGTTGGCTGAGAAGACTCCCGGAAAGACATCCCCAAAGGAAAAGCGCGCCGCGCCGACGATCGAGGACGTTCGGGCTCATGTCGCCGGATTGGACAAGGGCGCACTCGTGGACATGATCATGAGGCAGGCGGTCGAAGACGAGCGGCTTCTCAACTCTCTTCGCATAAAGGTGGTCAGGGGTAAACCGGGGGAACCCGACTTGGAGGCGTACATGGCCGCGCTGCGCGGGGCGATTGAGGTAGATGAATACGTTTCGCACTGGGATGCCTATGAATACTCGCAAGGGGTGGGGGAAGCCGTAGACATGGTAGAGGGGCTTCTCGAGGACGGGCATTCGGCAGAAGTCATCGAACTCTGCGAGTACGCCCTTCTGCTCGTCGAGGAGGCCTACGATTCGGTGGACCAAGGCAGTACCAGCATCGGCTACTATTCCGAACGCCTTCAGGATCTCCACCATTCCGCGTGCAGGAAAGCAAATCCGGACCCGAAGAAGCTCGCCGGGAGCATCTTTGATTGGGAGCTCCAATCGGACTGGGGTATTTTCGGTGATGCGGTCGAGAAATATACGGACGTCTTGGGCGAGACGGGGCTGGCCGAGTACCGCAGGCTGGCAGAGGGTGAGTGGAGGAAGATCCCCGCCCTGGGGCCGGGTGATAAGAGCGCTTACGACGGCAGGCGCTTTAGGATCACCGAGCTCATGGAGCGACTTGCCCGTCTAGGTGGTAACGTCGAGGAGCTGGTGGAGATAAAGAAGCGCGACCTTTCATCCCCGTATGATTTCCTCGAAATAGCGGAGACATACAGGCAGGCGAGGAAGTATAATCACGCACTGGAATGGGCCGAGGGAGGGCTCGCGGCGTTTCCGGGCAGGGCAGACCCCAGACTCCGAGAGTTCTTGGCGAACGAATACTGCAGGCGCGGGCGGCATGACGAAGCCGTCGAGATGATTTGGGACAACTTCGTTGATTCACCACGCCTCGAGACCTACCGGAGCCTGAAGAGCCACGCCCAACATACGGAAAGCTGGCCCGAGTGGCAGGAAAAAGCTATCCGGTATTTGCGTGATCAGGTGGCCGAGGCAAGGGAGAAAGTGCCCAAGTCCAGGCGGGGCGGCTACCGGCCAACGGACCACTCCGAGCTGGTACGGGTTTTCCTGTGGGGGGAAGAAGACGTCGAGGCCGCCTGGAAAGAGGCCGTCGAGGGCGGGTGCTCGGACGATCTGTGGATGAGGCTCGCTGAACTGCGGGAGGAGGAACACCCCGAGGATTCACTTGAGGTCTACAAGGCGCAGGTGGAACCGATCATCGATCAGAAAGACAAAGAGTCCTACCGTGAAGCCGTAGAACTCATGCGAAAGATCAATTCCTTGATGGAGAAGATCGGCCAGGGCGAGGAGTTCCCGCGCTTCATCACGAACGTGCGAACCAGGCACGGTAGGAAGAGGAATCTCATGAAGCTCCTCGATAGGGAGAAATGGTTCTGAACCCGACAAACCTGGGGAGATCATCCGTTGGCCCGTCGAACGCCTCAAGGCAAAGCTCCATGACATCCTTGAGGTTCTTCCGGAGTTCATCCAGAGATGGAGAAACATGTAATGGTCGGAGGTCGATGGGTCGAGGCCGACCGAGCCTATGTACTCGCCTCCCTCGTTCATGGTCGCGCAGATTCTGGTGCCTCTGTGCAGCCTGATCGTCCTGGTCCCGAGCTCCAGCCTGAAGGACTATCCTGTCGTTCTCGCCGTCTTATCATGCCTAAATTTCTTGGCCGAGCACAACATTGACGGCACTCGCCACTCTTGAGAAGTATGCCACCAGCTCCTCTATTCCGTGCGGCCCCCTTAGTCTCTCGGGCTTCGGGCCTCTGACTGTCCTGGTCGGTTTGCCAGCACTCTTTATTCGGGGCACGACTCTGTCTGAAAGGTCGAGGAGATTCTCAACCCTGAGGACCTCAGGAAGTGTGCCGCTCTCGATCTTCATGGATGTTTTCGCCGCGTCCGCGAACGAGTGCATCACGAACGTCCAGTTGGTAAAGACGGGCATCTTCACTCCGGCGCCGTGCGACCAACTAGCCAGCAGGAGGTCCGCTTCCTCGAGTATGTATCGTTTCCCCTTCCCGGTGCCCGTCGCAGCGACGGGTCCACCCTTTGACATCTGCTTCAGATGTCGGATTATCGTCGACTGGTTGTACCCGGTCATATCGGCTATATGATAGGAGCTCCCCTGTTCCCCTGTCAGCATGTAGGTCAGTATCTCTGCGCGCGCGGATTTGCCGTAGCGAACTCGCATAAGTAGCATCATGTTGGCAGGGTTTTCGAGATCGGGTGTTCCTGCGTGCTCCCTCAGCCTTACCTTGCTCCTCCTCAGTCCCCACTTTAAAAACGCGGGCTCTGCATTACTGGCTGACGGGTTACCCTTTGCGCCCACGGTGAAAAGGTTCTCGTCGGTCGGTCTCCCTCGAGCCTCGTACCTAGTTCTTTCCTCCTCGAGGATCCCTTCCATGAACCCCTTTCCCGTCACTTCCGCTGTGAAGTCGGCTACTGCGGCCAGTACTCTCGCTGTATCCTCATCCCAATTGTTTAAGAGCCCTCGCACCCTATCCGGCCTTATGAGTTCGCAGTTGATGAGCAGCCACTCCAGGACCTCATCGAACAGCCGCGGGTCCCTTCGTCCCAGGATACTGCATGTTGCGACCAGCGCGGCTTCTGGGTCCATCACGACGCTTCTAGTCGGTCTGGCCGTCACGTACGCGCCGAGAGTCGCCCACTGACGCCATAACAGCTCCAGCGCTTCCCGAGCTATTACCTCTGATGCCTTAACCACGGCGTATCCTCTCGATTACGTCCTCTACCTGCTCCGTTGTAGCTCCCTGCTCGATGCACAGCCTGCTGGCCCACTCGAGTTCCTCTTCCAAAGGTTGCATCTCAATCAGGTCCGGGATGTCTTTCTCCCTCGTGACCGCAGCCTTCACCTTGAAAAAGACCATGTCCAGCCTGGATGCAAACATCACGGTAAGACTGCTGCCGTAATGCCTCTCCTCGAGCCTATCCTCCAGCCCCTCCGGCAGTCCGTTCTCCAGCAGCATTTTGGACTGGAAGCTAAGCCAGTGCTCGGTTATCGAGTAGGCCCTCGCTACCCTGTTAATCGCATCTCTAAGAGGTCGCTCGATAACCGGCTGCTCAATCTTTCGGGAGTTTCCTACGCTCACGACAAATCCAGCACAATCCACATCCCGTGTCCGGTCCCTCGCAATCAGGTCCTGCATCATGAGCGATACCGAACCGCAGATGAAGAGCTGTATGGGCTCTGCGCCCTCGGACTCAAGGATATCGCCCAGCGCCCTTAGATAGACTTCTATCTGTTCCTTTTCCAGCCTGACCTCCTAAAAGCTAATGCAATTATAGCATTATAATAATGCGAATACTGCATCACGCAAGATTTGCATACGCATCCTTTGGCATGCGTTGGATCCTTGTTGAAGTCGATGCTGGGGGTGCGGCGTGTGCGTGGAAGTCTGCGCTTCCATGCCTGTACTTAGGCAGGAAAGGTACAGCCGTTTGTCGCCACTACTGCATGTTCTGCGGGCTCTGCAGGGCAGCGCTGGGGATAGGTTGGAACAACCGTTCAGGAGCATAGCCCTTCCCGGCCGGAGTGCGGCGATCTCGTTGATGAGAAGCCCGTATCCTTTCTCGCAGGCTACGAATATCTTAGCGACGTCCTCCTTGGCGCGGCCGTCCTTGAGGGATGTTGAGGACACGAGGTTGTAGGAGCTCCAGTCGACGGCCCTCGGCTCCGGCTCGTAAGCTGGTGGCTCCGTGTTCGAGACCGAAAGAGAGTCGGCGCCCCTGTGAATATTGACGGTATACATGTCCACGACTGAACTCGAGCGAAGAAACGGGATTTGCCCTTTGTGCACGATAATGCCTTTTATCGTGCACTCGAAGATCCGCCTTGAACTCGATAAGACTTCTTATCGAGCATTAGGATTAGTATGCGCACGATAATCCCCGTTGTCCTGTCGTGCAGTTTAGATGTCAGAGGCATAAGTTATTGTAAGTACGCCGATTCAGACTTCTCAACCTCTGGAGGAGAGATTGAGTCTTGCGTACATGAGTCAAGTCACTGACATGCTGGACAAGAAGTTTTCAATAATCGACTGTGCAGACGGAAACATATCTGCCTGGTTCCAGGACTGGTCCTTTGGAGACCTGAGGATCTCGATTGAGGAAGCTGTCGAATATGAATGTGACTTCGCAGTGCCCCTGTTCGCAGACCTCAACGTGATGAATCGAAAAGAAACTGAAATCCTGGTACAGAGTGTATTTCTCTGCGATGCTCCGCTCATGTTGGACAATGAACACTTTCTCATAGAGGGATGCGAAATAATCGTTCCACCTGCAATCGAGAAGACGACGAACGGAACATGGAGAACGCGAGGAATCGCAGAGATCATCGGTGAGAGGTTCATGGATGCTCTGGTCGAAGCCCTTGATACACTCGAAAAGAGAATCTCAGTCACCGAGTGGGAAGACCTAATTCCTGAGGAAGTCTTCTATCACAGACCCACCATTGCCGCCATTTCCTCACTGTTTGAAGACAGTCCTATGGAAGAATTGGAATATTATGAATCGGCCAACGATTGCGTCTGGTGGTTCGACGAGGAGGACACGGAGCCGCGGTACTTGGACATCGAAGATACCAACGAGTACACGGTCGATCAACATGAGGCGTCAATAGAAGTGGGCGTTCCCGATGCACTGGTTTACTCTACTGTGAGCCAATGCTCATTCTGCAAGAACTAATTCTCGGTTAATCGGCGCCCCTTTTTCATGGTTCAGCAGAGACTCTGTACTTGCTTGACCAGTTCAGTTGCTCTGCTCTCAAGCATTAAATGCCCAAACGGCGAGAACGGCCAATACTCTTAAACCCGCATCTGCCCTCTTGCCAAACAGCCTTCCCTACTCCGTGAACCCCACCACGTCGTGTCCGCCGGTCCAGTTGTTGGTCCCCGGCTTGTAGTTGAAGTACATGGGGCGCTCAGCGATTATGGACTGCCCGTTGGTGCACTCAACCTTGGACGAGAAGTCGTGGGCAGGGTCGTCCCCCGTACCCAGCTTGTCTCTGGCTGTCACAGTCACGCGCGAGTTCTTAGGCACGTTCACGTCCTGGGTCACGTTGCTGCCGTTGCCCAGCATGTAGGTGATCTTCACCGTGGCGTCTGTGCTTCCCGGGTTCTGTATGCAGAAGTAGGGGTCGAAGCCCGGGCGGCAGGTGCCTTCCGCGAAGTAGAAGGTGGAGGATGGACCTGTGGCTCCCACCACGTCGTGTCCGCCGGTCCAGTTGTTGGTCCCCGGCTTGTAGTTGAAGTACATGGGGCGCTCAGCGATTATGGACTGCCCGTTGGTGCACTCAACCTTGGACGAGAAGTCGTGGGCAGGGTCGTCCCCCGTACCCAGCTTGTCTCTGGCTGTCACAGTCACGCGCGAGTTCTTAGGCACGTTCACGTCCTGGGTCACGTTGCTGCCGTTGCCCAGCATGTAGGTGATCTTCACCGTGGCGTCTGTGCTTCCCGGGTTCTGTATGCAGAAGTAGGGGTCGAAGCCCGGGCGGCAGGTGCCTTCCGCGAAGTAGAAGGTGGAGGATGTAACAGGTTGAATTCTGCCTATCATGTTACTGTCTCGCTCGGTAAACCAGATTGCTCCATCCGGGCCTGCGGCAATGTTCCAAGGCCCACTGCCCGAAGCTGGGACGGGGTACTCTGTAATCGAACCCGAAGGTGTAACCTTTGCAATCTTGTTGCTGTTGTTCTCTGTGAACCAGACGTTGCCGTCCGGACCAGCCGCGACCCCCCAGACCTGACAATTGGGGGTCGGAATTGAGTATTCTGTAATCAAGCCTGATGGCGTGATCTTGCCCACATTGTTGCCGCGATACTCCGCGAACCAGATGTTTCCATCAGGGCCTGCTGTTATGTCGATGGCCGATGGGCAGCTGTCCGAGGTGGGGATAGTGAACTCGGTGAACGAGCCCGATGTTGTTACCCTGCCTATCTTGTTGCTACCATATTCCGTGAACCAGAGGGCTCCATCAGGACCGGCGATGATGTCGATGGGACTGCTGCCGGATGCAGGGACTGTAGTCTCTGTGATAAACCCCGATGTTGTTATCTTCCCGATCTTGTTGCTGTTAGCTTCAGTGAACCAGAGGGCTCCATCAGGGCCGGCGGTGATACCGTCTGGAAAGCTATTCGTAGTGGGGACAGGGTACTCAGTTATCGTGCCTGAGGTTGTGATCCTACCTATCTTGTTGCCGTCAGCCTCTGTGAACCAGAGAGCACCATCCGGGCCAGGAATGATTGCTACGGGGTCGCTAGCCGGAGTCGGAATCGAATACTCGGTTATCAAACCCGAAGTCGTGATCTTACCAATCTTGTTGCCGTCAGCCTCTGTGAACCAGACGTTTCCGTCCGGTCCGCGACTGATGCCGATGGGGTAGCTGCCCGGTGTCGGTACAGGAAACTCGTTTATCGTGGAAGCACACGCATTCATAGACACGACGAAGGGCATCAACAAAACGAACCCTATCGTGAGTATCAATACAAGGGTGATGGTTGTCACGAGCTGAGTTCTTTTCATAGTACCCCTCCCACATTTCTTGACCGGTTTCCCGCAGTCACAGCCGCTATGGCCTCGATTCTAGCATGGGCCCATCAAAGTTTCTGGTGGACGTCATTTATGCGCATCGACCACTTGCCCATCTTTTACTGACACTCCCCAAGTTTCTTTGTTCAGATTCCCATTGCTGTCGCCGTTCACGACGATGAAGAATACAAAGGTGTCAGCGGATTTGTATTTATCCGACATTTCCCCATATCCACCGCCTAACATCGTGATTTTACCATGTTCGGGTCCGACATCACGCTTCATGCTCCGATTGACGCAGACGCGAGGTCGCCAGCTCGCGCCATGGTCGCTGAACAACGCGCTTCGCTGGTATCTGGGGATGGTTGACCGTTCGCAACTTATCAATCAATTTACCTACTCGCGTTCAGGTCGGAACGGCGGCGAGGGAACGGACACGCTCCAGGATCTCGGCGAACAGCGCTTCAGAAACGGCGACCTCTGCCATCTGAAATACTGTCCTTCTCGAATGGCTGATTACTTTCGCCCCGATCTTTATCAGCTTCAGTTGGATGCTTCGGAGCGACCAGTGCGAGACCTCTTGAGGAAGGGCGAGGCGGCGCAGGAAGTTGCCCAGGTTGTAAGCGAGAACGAACAATCCAAGGCGTACCTGGTTTGAGGTGAAACGAGTGCATGAGAGCCTCGTCCAGGTGAGGGCGTATTTCCCCTCCTTTATCCACTGCTCGCAGTTGCCTCTCCTGTTGTAGAAGCGCACGATGTTCTTAGCGTTGGCGCTCATGTTGGTGACGATGAAGCCGACCCTCGGGAACAGCTCTCCCTGATGCCACTCCATCTTGGCAATCACCCTCCTGGGTCTGTACCAGGGGGCCGCCCGGTAGGAGAAGTCGTGGTAGAAGACCCTAGGTTTTCTGGGAGGTCTTCCCACCGGTCTGGTGAGCAGGTGGTCTATCTCCCTGTGAAGGTTCTGGTTTGCGGGGATCCTGATTGCGTAGAGGATGCGGTTATCCTCCAGGTACTCGTAAACATCAGGCGAGGCGAAGGCAGCGTCGGCGCGGAAGTAGATTCTCTTGCCTGTATCTTTGTATCTGTCGATGATCGGTTCGAGCATTTCCTTCCATCCATCGGAGGAGTGAACGTTGCCGGGTCGAAGGACGGCGCCTTCGCAGTCCCCGAACTGGTTGAAGACCAGCAGCGGATGGTAGCAGCGCGAGCCGAAGTGACCGTTGTAGGAAGAGCCCTCCTGGTTGCCGTGAACCGGGAACTCGGATGAGTCGATGTCCAGGACGACCTTCTTTGCGCTCGTTGAGCGAGAGACTGCTTTCTCGACCCATGCGCTGTTGATGAAAGCCAGCGCCTCTATGTTCTCCTCTAGCGTGAGTATCTCCGTCTCGAAGCGAGAGACGGTCTGTAAACTGGCGGCGTTTCTTTCCAGTGCATTCCTACCGACGACCGCTCTCATCGCAGGATCCCTGGTGAGCGCCTCCTGGTCGTTGACGTCCTCGTATCCGGCGAGTCTCGCGTAGACCGATTGCTTGAGGAGGCCCGCAAGCTCGTGCTGCACGTTCCTTCCGGTCCTCGCTTCACAGATGAAGTCGCCCGCCATGTCGGTGAGACCCATGACCGCATCCAGTTCTCTCACTGCCAGAAGACCGGCGTCCGTCGTCACCTTCGCGCCTCTGAATTCGAGCCTCAGGTGACCGCTGAAATGGAGCCTCAAACCGGCGTTTTCACTTTCACCCAACAGGTTTCATCTCCTTCAGACCGAAGATTGCTTTTTTCTGCATCCCCTTGCATACTTAAGCAATTCAAGGTCTGTCCCTTCCAGTTTGATACGGGAAATCCGGGTTAAAAACTCATCTGCTTCCGCTGTCCGAGTCTCATGAAGATGCACAAGCATATCAATCTGATTGTCTATATCCGCAATATCTTCCTTATAGAAAGCCCCTGAAGCTTCTTCAAACTGTGCCCAGAATTCCCGGTCCATCGCGTCAACAGACTCTCTATATACCTTTCTTATCGCCGCACGCATCTCCCTTGATGATTCAATATCATCCTTTTCTTTCTTGGCCTCGGAGTATTCGGCAGCAATACTCATCACTACTGCAGATGCTCCAGCAAACACCAATAAACCTCTGCCGGCCTTTCCTACCGTACTCGCTGCCTTGACCGCTCCCCAAGGCTTGAACTTTGCTTCAAGGAACTTCCCCCATTTCAAAATGAAAAGGTGTGCCCCGCTTCTCCCTTCTGCAGTATCCAAGCATGAGCAGGAGGAACGGCCGTCTCGCTGTCGTCCTGCTGAGCTGAAAACCCTTCTGGGATTGACATCTAAACTAGAAATCACGTACTTAGCGGGATAAACACCGTGCGTTGAATTGCAAACTAGATTCTTCTTATTTCATCCTTGAAAGGATGCGCGCGATAATGCTTCTTATCGAGCTCTTCTCTTGGCAATCAGACCACGCCAAGTGTGTACCGGCAGTAGTTGAACTCATCGTGTGGCGTCTCCGAGGACCGACCTCGAGCTTACTGCTCCAGGTAGGTAATACGAACCTGAGATAGCTCTATATCATCGGGTGCATTCTTGCCATTGCTGAAGAGAACATCTACTTCGAACTTTCTATACAGGGGCTTGAATCGCTTCTTCTTCCATTCTTCTACTGTCCAATTGTTCCTCGCCCTATGAATATAGTCATATTCCTTTTGCAGTATTACATCTGCTCGCGTATCTCCACCATCAGAATGGCGGAAACGGACACCGAATTGTTCAATATTTCGTATGTACTCTTCAACATCCTGAACCGTTATTATTGCCATCTTTTGTTACCCCCCCACAATTCTCAGAAATGCGGACGTTGCGCTGCCAAACGCTCCGATTCTATCAGAAGTATGTACTCTAAATGTCACTACGGAATAGTTGAAATCCACCTTCCTAGACCAGGAGAAGCTTTTCGACATAAGAACACTTGACGATACCCTGAACTAACTTATTTCACACGAGACTATTTCTCTAATTTCAAAGTCAGGCAGTAAGTTACGTTGCATAGCATGTCACACGCGTGCGCTACCCTTTGAGTATTGATATGGTCCAAGTCGCGAAAAGTGGGAGAGGGGTGATGACCTCAGGAAGTTGAAGCTTTGTAAGATCAGAAAATACTTTTAAAGATTGTCCTATTTATATTTTCATAGGGCAATCGTCGTTCTCTGGCGCTGGAGGTGCGAGTTGGTAGGCGAGAAAGTGATCATATACTTGACTGACGACTTCGTTTCCCTGGGAGAGATGTTCCTCAACCGGGACGGCCTGCTCATGGTGCTTTCATACTACTCGGACTGGGAGGATGTGCTGCTGGAGGTGCTCGAGCTGGTCCTGGAGAGTATCAGGTTGCCACTGCAGGACAACAAGTGGGGTTACGACTACCAGTCAGGGCCATACGGGTTCCTGCAGATAGTGGTCGAGGCGATCGACAGCATGGAATATGTCGGCATGCCCCTCTACGGGGATATCGAGGCAGTGGAATGGTGCCCGTTCAACCCCCGCCGAGTTGCCTAGGGCATCAACGCAATATAGTCAGCCTCGATAGTCCCTTCACGCTCCTGCCGGTCGAGATCATCCGAAAAACATGTCAGGGGCGCGGTGCATAATAATAGTGGCAGCTAATATGCGTATCCAAACGCTAACTGTTAGGAATGCTTCCGGATGTTAGAATACTTCCGCGGACAATGTTTCTAACAACTTGGCTAGAAGGGCCCACTTCCAGTAATTGGACCTGGTGTAAAACGGGGAGGGGAGAGAGGATGGCACAGTCGGATGACATTCTTGTAGATTTTGCGCTTGATGCACCTAGTGGACCGTCCCATATATAGCTTTACATTAGGATGAGAATGTACTATGCTTTCAGCATGGGAAAACAAAGAAGATTAACAGGGGAAGAAAAGCAGGAGCTGATCCGTCTCACGCGCGGCAGAAA
>Ga0209539_1000376_pt1 | contig 26369 bp, 26 predicted proteins | sample BarGraNGADG00312_2_FD_184499 | JGI IMG/M metagenome (GOLD analysis project Ga0209539, IMG submission 184499) | Arctic peat soil microbial communities from Barrow, Alaska - Barrow Graham LP Ref core NGADG0011-312 (SPAdes) (version 2) | ecosystem: Environmental > Terrestrial > Soil > Wetlands >...
TTTTTTAACACGGGCGGCAAGTTTCCGTCCGACAACCTTTTTCAAGGCGGCTTTGGAAATTTTGATCTCATCTGCGAGATCGAAGATTTCAAGAATATCTTTATCGCTTTCGTATCCTATTGCACGTAAAAGTGTCGTTACGGGTAACTTCTTTTTACGGTCGATGTAGGCATACATTACGTTGTTAATGTCTGTGGCAAATTCTATCCAGGATCCTTTGAAAGGAATAACCCGGGCAGAATAAAGCTTTGTGCCATTGGCATGTACGCTCTGTCCGAAGAAAACACCGGGGGAACGGTGGAGCTGTGAAACCACAACTCTCTCTGCACCATTGATCACGAAGGATCCTGTTGGAGTCATGTAAGGAACGGTTCCCAGGTAGACATCCTGAACCACTGTATCAAAATCCTCGTGTTCGGGATCTGTACAGAATAATTTAAGCTTGGCTTTTAACGGGACACTGAAAGTCAGTCCGCGCTCGATACACTCGTCAATACTATATCTCGGAGGATCGACTTGATAGTCAATAAACTCTAAAACAAAATTATTTCTTGTATCGGAAATGGGAAAGTTTTCCTGAAAAACCTTGAAAAGACCTTCAATTTTGCGGTCTTCCGGCGAGGTTCCCAATTGGAAGAACTCTTTAAAAGCTTTAATCTGAACTTCTAGAAAATCCGGATATTCAAATCGGTTTCTGGTGGACGCAAAACTAATCCTTTGCTGTATATTCATTGAGGGCATTAGCTACCAAATTAAGAAACAAAATAAAAACATAAAAGGGTTTAGAACCCCTTGTGGGGATTCTAAACCGCTATAACCTACCAGGACAGGTCAATTCCTATCTGATTTCAACTTCAGCACCGGCTTCTTCAAGCTGAGCTTTCAGTGATTCTGCTTCTTCTTTTGAAACTTTTTCTTTGATCGCTTTTGGAGCACCGTCGACCAAATCTTTTGCTTCTTTCAAACCAACACCTACGAGGTCTTTTACCAATTTTACAACAGCAAGTTTGGATTGGCCGCCAAATTTGAGGATTACATCAAATTCGCTTTTCTCCACCGGTTCGGCAGCTTCGGCTGCTGCCGGAGCTGCTCCAACGGCTACGGCTGCTGCTGCTGGTTCAATTCCGTATTCTGATTTGAGGATACCTGCAAGTTCGTTAACTTCTTTGACAGTCAGGTTAACCAATTGTTCTGCAAGTTTTTTAAGATCTGCCATACTACTTGAGATTTTAAATATTAATGGATTGTTTTTCTTTACTTGAAATTTTTCTTACGCGCTGCGTTGTTCCAATGTTTTTAGCACGCCTGATAGGATCTGACCTCCTGATTGAAGAGCAGATACAACATTTTTGATTGGCGATTGCAACAAGGATATAATGCCACCGATAAGTTCTTCTTTTGATTTGATATCAATCAGGACTTCCAGCTGACTTTCTCCAATATAAGCGCATTCTTCAACAAATGCAGCTTTGAAAACCGGTTTTTTGTTTTTCTTGCTAAACTCTTTAATCAGTTTGGCAGGAACATTTCCGGTATTGGAGAACAGCACAGATGTACTGTCTTTAAGTACGTCGTAGAGTTCGGAAGAGTCCTTTGTGGAATTTTCCAAAGCTTTACGGAATAGTGTATTCTTAACTACAACCAGTTTTACTTCACGTTTGTCACACAATCTTCTCAGATTACTTGTAACCTCAGCGTTCAGCCCTGAAATATCGGCAATGTAAAAATGGCTGTATGAATTGATCTCATTGGTCAATTGTTCAATAACCTCTAATTTATCTGATCTTTTCATTGCAACTTTTTAACTTTCCAGGCAGGATTTAGGCTCTACCTGAATGCCGGGACTCATTGTGCTGGACAGGTATATACTTTTGATGTATGTACCTTTTGCAGCTGATGGTTTTAATTTCTGAATCGTGTGAACAAATTCCTTTGCATTTTCTACAATCTTGGTAGGATCGAAAGAAACTTTTCCGACGGAAGTGTGAACGATACCGAACTTGTCAACCTTGAAATCGATTTTACCCATCTTGACTTCTTTGATGGCTTTTCCTACTTCCATGGTAACTGTTCCGCTCTTTGGGTTAGGCATCAGGCCCCGAGGACCCAAGATACGACCCAACGCACCAACTTTTCCCATCACAGGAGGCATCGTAATGATGACATCCACATCTGTCCAACCACCTTTGATTTTGTCGATGTAAGTATCAAGACCTACGAAATCAGCACCTGCTTCGGTTGCTTCAGCCTCCTTGTCGGGAGTCACCAAAGCCAAAACACGTACGTCTTTTCCTGTTCCATGGGGCAAAGTTACTACACCACGAACCATCTGATTAGCTTTTCGAGGGTCGACTCCCAAGCGGACATCTATATCAACGGAAGCATCAAATTTCGTAAAAGTGATTTCCTTTACCATGTTTGCAGCTTCGCGAAGTTCATAGATTTTACCGGCTTCGAGTTTCTCCAATGCAGCTTTCTTATTCTTGGTAACTTTTGCCATTTAACCTTAACTTTAATTAGTTAATAAAAGGTGATTGCCCTGTTACGGTTATCCCCATACTTCTTGCAGTACCTGCAACCATGCGCATACCTGCTTCAACCGAAAAGCAATTAAGGTCTGGCATTTTAATCTCTGCAATCTCTCTCACCTGATCCCAGGTAACCGTACCAACCTTCTTTACATGAGGCTCTGCAGATCCTGATTTGACCTTTATTGCATCTAGTAACTGAATGGCAACCGGTGGAGTTTTTACCACAAAGTCGAAAGACTTATCAGCAAAAACTGTGATAACAACCGGCAATACCTTACCGGCCTGTTCCTGGGTCCTGGCATTGAATGCTTTACAGAACTGCATGATGTTCACGCCCTTCGATCCTAATGCAGGACCTACAGGAGGTGAAGGATTTGCTGCACCACCCTTGATCTGTAACTTGATAAATCCAGCAATTTCTTTAGCCATAACGTTTTATAAAAAATTTACTTTACTCCTTTTCCACTTGCATAAAGCTAAGCTCCAAGGGGGTTTTACGACCGAAAATTTTAACCATTACTTTCAGCTTCTTACGTTCCGCATTGATTTCCTCAATGGTCCCGTTGAATCCGTTGAATGGTCCGTCGGTAACTTTTACGGTCTCTCCAACAAAGAAAGGAACGTCGAAATCTTCGCCGCTTTCTTGTAGCTCGTCGACCTTGCCGAGTATCCGGTTCACTTCTGCGAGACGCATCGGGACAGGATCACCGCCCTTGGTATCTCCAAGAAAACCGATTACATTGGGAATGTTTCTGAGCTTGTGTGAAGTTTCTCCCGCCAATGAGGCTTCAATCAATACGTAACCGGGGAAAAAATTGCGCTCTTTTGCAATTTTCTTTCCATTACGAATCTGAAAAACTTTTTCAGTGGGAATTAAGACCTGAGAAACATAATCCTGAAGACCGCCGTTGGCTTTCTCATTCTCGATATACTCTTTTACCTTCTTCTCTTTACCTCCGATGGCTCTAAGAACATACCATTTGTGTTGACTTTCGCTCATGTGGGTCTCTTCAGGAAAAAATTAATAGAAAAAACTGTATACAACCTTCATGACACTTCTGAAAGAAACGTCAATTCCGAAGATCAACAGTGCGATTATAAGGGAAGCAACTAATACAACTATTGCACTACCACGTAACTCACTCCAGCTAGGCCAAGAGACCTTCTGAACAAGCTCGGTGTAGGATTCAGTGAAATAATTTGTCAATTTCATTCTCGTCAAATTTGAACATATTTAGACGGATTGTAAGAGTCGAACTTACGTTTGCTTCCGGCAAGCTATCCGTTGTAAGAGCCCCGGTGAAAGTCCGGGACTCTTTATTTTGAAGATCTATACTTCTGCTTATTTCAGGATCTCAGTTACCTGGCCTGCTCCAACGGTACGACCGCCTTCGCGGATAGCGAAACGAAGTCCAAGGTTCAATGCAACAGGATAAATCAGTTCGACCGTAATGGTAACGTTGTCACCTGGAAGAATCATCTCGGTTCCTTCCGGAAGGTTGATTTCACCTGTGATATCCAATGTACGAATGTAGAACTGAGGACGGTATTTATTGTGGAATGGAGTGTGACGACCACCTTCTTCTTTCTTCAGGATATAAACTTCTGCCTTGAAAGTAGTGTGAGGAGTGATTGAACCTGTTTTAGCAAGAATCATACCACGCTTGATCTCTTTCTTGTCAACACCACGAAGCAACAAACCAACGTTGTCACCTGCTTGTCCGTCATCCAAAATCTTACGGAACATCTCAACACCAGTACAAATGGTTTTGCGGTTCTCTGCACCAAGTCCGATCAGTTCGATCTCGTCGCCTGTATGGATCTTGCCCATTTCGATACGACCGGTAGCAACAGTACCACGACCGGTGATTGAGAATACGTCTTCAACCGGCATCAGGAATGGTTTGTCAACGTCACGTGGAGGAATCGGAATCCAGGTATCAACAGCATCCATCAGTTCCATTACTTTTTCTTCCCACTGTGGCTCACCATTCATTGCACCAAGAGCAGAGCCCATGATAACAGGAGTATTGTCACCGTCAAATTCGTAGAATGAAAGAAGATCGCGGATTTCCATCTCAACGAGTTCGAGGATCTCAGGATCGTCAACCATGTCAACTTTGTTCATGAAAACAACCAAACGGGGAACGTTTACCTGGCGTGCAAGCAGGATGTGCTCGCGGGTTTGAGGCATCGGACCGTCAGTTGCTGCGACGACAATGATAGCACCGTCCATCTGGGCAGCACCAGTAACCATGTTTTTAACGTAGTCAGCGTGACCAGGACAGTCAACGTGAGCATAGTGACGATTCGCAGTTGAATACTCAACATGAGCAGTATTAATGGTAATACCACGTTCTTTTTCCTCAGGAGCATTGTCAATAGAATCGAATGTTTTGATTTCACAAAAACCCTTTTTTGCCAATACCATGGTGATAGCGGCCGTAAGAGTAGTCTTACCGTGGTCAACGTGACCGATAGTACCAATGTTTACATGGGGTTTCGATCTGTCATAATGTGCTTTTGCCATAATAAATAATTTTTAATTTCTAGTTATATATTTCAGTTCATCAATCTCATTTTAAGCCAACAGGTTGCGAGCCTTACACTCACAACCGTTCCACTCTTAGTGGTTTCTCACTAAGAACATTCAAGCAGACCAGAGCGGGAGACGGGACTCAAACCCGCGACCCTCAGCTTGGAAGGCTAATGATTTTTAGTCTTCAAAAATGGTTTGCAAATTTAAACTATTTTTTTTTCTTATACTCAAATAGACTGACTTTTTTTTAAATTATTTGTTAATGGTTTTGGTTTTGTATTTTTCCATCTGTTTTTTTAATGCATCCACCGTCAGATCTATTGCTTCTTCGAAAGATTTTGCCTGCTTTTTGGCAAACAACGGATCATTGGCAGGAACAGAAAGCTTGATTTCGCTAACCTTATTCTCCCGATCTTCATCCTTCTCCAGCTTAAGCATTACTTCAGCTCCAATTACACTGTCAAAGAACTGATCCAGCTTGTTTAATCGTTTTTCACAAAAGTCAATCAGTTTTTGATCGGCCTTAAAATGAACAGTCTGTACTTTTACGTCCATAATCGTTCCTCCTCTATTTTACGCTCTTGGATGAGCTTGGTTGTATATTTTTTTTAATTTTTCGAAAGATGTATGTGTATAAATCTGTGTTGCCGCCAAACTGGCATGACCCAATAGCTCCTTTATCGCATTAAGTTCTGCACCCCTGTTCAGAAGATGGGTAGCATAACTGTGTCTCAGAACGTGGGGACTGCGTTTTTCCATGGTGGTAACCAAGCTCAGATATTTTCTGACGATCCGATACAGGAGCTTATCATATACTTGCACTCCCTTTTCTGTCAGAAATAAATAACTGTTCGAATCTCCAAATAAATCATTCCTTATATTAATATACCTGGTCAGATCTTCTCCTATTTCTAATGGATACGGAATCAAGCGCTCTTTGTTCCTTTTTCCAATGACTTTTACCACTCCTTCCAAGGCATGCAAATCTGCCATTCTTATTCCCTTCAGCTCTGCCAGACGCATTCCTGTACCATAAAACAGCGACAAGACTGCCTTATCCCTCAACCCGGTAAAATCGGCTCCAAAAAAAGAGGTATCAAGCAGCCTGTTCATCTCCTCTTCCTGGACAAACTGAGGAAGCTTTTTACCAGTTCTTGGCGTCATCACCAAATCGACAGGATTCTTCTTCATCAAACCCTCTCGTAGCAAAAATTTATATAATGAACGTAAAGTCGAAATCTTCCTCCTTACACTCACCACTTTCAACCCCCGATCCATTAAGGAGATGATCCATTGACGTATCAGATGATGGTCTGCCTCTACAAAGCAAAAACCCTCGACCATTTCATTACCGAATTGTATGAATTGGTCGAGGTCATTTTCGTAAGCAGTCACCGTGTGTTCGGAATACCGCTTTTCATATCTTAAAAAACCAAGAAACTGTTCGAGATGTTGCATCCAAACAAAAATTGAAATCGGAAGGAATATACTAAATTTTCTCCTTCAATTTACAATCTCATGCGATAAATTCTCAATTATCTTCAGAACGCTGCAATTGCTCAATGTAAATTGCCTTCTTTACCTCAGTACGACGAGTGATAGAAGGTTTTTCAAAGGCTTGACGGCCACGGAGTTCTTTCACTGCACCAGTTTTTTCAAATTTTCTTTTGAAACGTTTCAGTGCTCTTTCAATGTTCTCGCCGTCTTTAATTGGAATAACAATCATAAATAAATTTTTTGTTTTTGTTCATTGTCTTTTCGGGTCGCAAATTTAGAAATATTCATTGATACATGCAAGGTTTAATTATTATTTTCTAAAAAAGCATAAAAAATTACTCTTCGCCGATGCCAACTGTCAGATAAGGAAGGACACGCTGAAGCGAATCACTCGAAAACAAGGATACCAGCTCATCAGTAGCGTGAAATTTTCCCGCAGTATCTCTTCTTTTGATGATTTTTTTCGCCGTTCTGAAGCCTATGTAGGGATGCCTGCCCATCTCGGTCAAGGATAAATAATTAATTTCAAGTTTATTCAGCTCGGTGGTACCGGAAAAAACCCATGGAGCAATTCTCCCCCACCAGTCCTCGTTCATGCCGTAAATTTCTTTCAACTGCGTTACCTGGCAATATCCACCGAGCAACTTTCTGTACTTTATTATCCTCGAAGCAAGTGCAGGACCGATCCCCGGGAGGGCCTCCAACTGTGCCGAATCTGCTAAATTGATGTCCACTTTAATGATTTTCTTCTTCTCCCTGGGACTATTTCTCCATGATGAATCTTTCCCGGCGTATCCTGCAAATGATTTTTCCGGCCATTTACCTGCGCCGGCATTTTCTTTTTCAGCAGGATTTTTATCGGGAACAATCAGATGGTCTCTCACTTTGTCATAGCTTTCAGCATTCATGCCATACAATTTCATTACCTCCTCCTTCTTATAAAACTTTCCTCCCTTTTGAAGATATTTTATCCAATTGGCTGCAATTTTGGGTGGTATGCCAATCTGCAAAAGCACTTTAAGTTCGGCATCATTGGGATCGAACTTACCCGAAAAACTGTCAGCAGCTGGCGCGGAAATTTCAGCTTTTGGAGAGGTGATAACTGGTTCAGTATGGTTATATTTTGTCACTTCCTTTTCCCATCCGCTGGTATCATACTCCTTTTTCGGAATCATATACGGTAAAAAATAATTCCCGCATACCATCAGAAACAGGATGAAAACCAGTATCAGCAAGCCATTGCGCTCCTTGGAAGTAAAAATGAAAATTTCCCGAAATTGTTTTAAACTCATGTCTGATCATCTTCTCAGACACAAGTTAAACTATTTTGAGGTTAAAGAAGAATTGCGTGGAAGTGTCAGAATGGGTAACCAATCGCAAAGACAACGTTTCGATTCCCTTTGTGGAGATAATCGCCAGGAGAAATCCATCGCTGACCCTCCGTTAGGGAAGGATCATGCATTTTTAGTCCAAGATCTAGCCGGAGAATGACATAGGTAAAGTCGTAACGCAAGCCTAAACCTGAACAGAGCGCGATATCCTTGTAGAATCTCCCAAACTGAAATTCCGTTCCGGGACGGTTATCAACCATGGACCAGATGTTTCCCATGTCAAAAAAAACGGCACCTTCCAGCTGCCATAAAAGCCTGAAACGATATTCTGCATTGGCCTCCAACCTGATGTCACCCGATTGGTTCGGAAATTCGGTCGGCTTTGATTTGTAGGTGCCAGGTCCCAGTGTACGGATCGGCCATGCCCTGATACCATTTGCGCCACCCGTAAAAAATTTCCTTTCAAATGGGATCTGATCTGAATTTCCAAAAGCAAAGGCTGCCCCACCATAAGCCCTGACAGCAAATCCATTGTATTTCCCGTCCATCCATCCCTTCCTGAATTCCAGGTCGAACTTGAAATACTGGGCAAAGGGTGTATTCAGAAAATGATATTGGTTGAGAGTTCCGCTCTGGTCTCCGTATTTAGGCATGCTGAAAGCCTTTCCGATTACATAGAGTACATTACCAGCTGTTTCGATGTTCGACTTGACCACCATATAATCAGATTTCTTCTGCGTCTGGGTACTGTAGGTATAGGAATAATTTAGAGAGGTAATGGAGTGATCAACGTAAGAACTCTTAATGTAAAGGTTCTCGATGCTGCTAAGGAAACTCTCCTGCAAGGCATACATTTTTACCAGATTGATATCTATAAGATTTATTCTGTGGGTGGTGAAATTTGAAGATTTCCACTGATAACCAAAAGCTGAACGGGCAATGGTGCGCGTATAATCAGGCGTTTTTTGATAATTGTAGGAGACATTAAAAAAAGTCTGCGGCGTTGAAAACCTGAAAAAATTCGCATTCAAAGCAGGTGCAATAAACTTGGGGACCGTAATCTTTGCGTCGATTCCACTTTCACTCGAATGAAACGTCTTAATGGAATCAACTGGGCCATAACTCTGTTTCTGCGTTCCGGCCAAAAACTGAACATCCAGAATTTCTCCTCCCCTGAACAGGTTCTTATGCTGGTAACCCAGATTGCCGGCTACTCCAAAATTCCCCAATGAATTGGTCCCTTCTATACTTGCACTGTAAGATTGGCTCAAACTGGGTGTCAGCTGTATGAAACAATCGAGCGTCGGATTTCCTAAGGCATCCTTCTCGCCCGACTCAGCAAAACGAATATTAATCAGCTTAAAAAGCCTCAAGGCAAAAAATTCATTGTAGGTCCTGTCAACAAGATCAACACTATAAAACCCTCTATCATCCAGATGATTGGCATTCATCATCAGATCAGGTCTCAGTCGCTTTCGGCCCTTGTATATAAAAAAATGGTTGCCTATTCTGACGGTATCTATTCTTGCTTCATCCAATTTTCCATTGTTGACAAACAATGATCCCGGTGCTTCTTTCTCATTCAGGTAATAGAAATTACGAAAGGTGTATTTTTCGTGGTTCTTCCTGTCTGTTTCGTTGATTGAATCCGCAATGTTCTCCTTTTCTACTATCAGCCTGACATCCACATTATGATCCATACCCGTCGTGTCTGCCTCAAAATAAAATATGTTTTTGGTGGATTTGAAGTATCCTTCGTTCTGTATTTTTCGCAGTAACCGCTGACTCTCGCTCCCGAGCAGGTCTGAATCAAACAGTGAATTGGGCTTTATCAGACTTTCTTTATCGGGTTTTTCCAGCAAACGTCTTAGGGAGTCATCCCTGACAATTGGCTGGTAAGTCCGGATTATATAAGGCTGGTTGGTGATAATATCAAAACTAACCTCCGCCTTACCATTCGATTTCAAGACTGTACTGTCCTTAATCACAGCATTATAATAACCCTTATTTTGCAAAAATCGGCTGAATTCCTCTTTCGTTTTAAGCGTCAGATAGGGGTCATAGATCACCGGGGCCTCGCCGATTCTCTTTAGCCAGGCATTTTCATTCTTTTTAAGGGACAGGTTGTAGAGTCCGAGGTGAAACCTCCAGAATCCAAATATTCTGGTGTTTGGTTTTTGCTTCAGATAACTTCTAAGCTCACTTTTATCGATACTTTTCTTATCGATATGAATGTCGATTTTCGAAAGTAGATATTCTTTGTCAGGTATATATTTATTCGTCTGACAACCCGTCACCAGCAAAGAAAGCAGGAGGATTCCAGCAACGACGCACCTATTTGAGAGAAAAAGCTTCAATATTATTTTCGTAAAAACTAAAACAAAGATAATCAACCCGGCTAATTAAAAATGGATTATTTTTGGGACATAAACCGAATGCAGACTGATGATTTCAAAACAAAATATTGAACTGATCCGCTCGCTTGCTCACAAAAAGAACCGCGACCAGACCGGGCTGTTTGTAGCAGAGGGATCGAAATTGGTTTTCGATCTGTTGAAGACATCACTGATACCTAAAGAGATTTTTTTGACTGCTGATGGATTGTCTGCCTGTGACTTGAAACTGCTCCCTTTTAATGCTGTTCAGCTCTCAGACAAGGATATGGAACGCATTTCAGCGTTCAAAAACCCCTCTTCCATACTGGCATTGTTTGAGATTCCAACTTACCAGGAAGTTGAACCGCCCTCTTTTGACGGGCTTAACCTGGTTCTTGATGGCCTGCAGGATCCCGGAAATCTGGGCACCATCATCAGGCTTGCTGATTGGTTTGGCATCGGACAGATATTCTGTTCCGAAAATTGCGTCGACAACTATAATCCGAAATGCATTCAATCGACAATGGGGGCCATTGCCCGCGTGAGGGTGCATTATCTGGATTTAACTAAGTTGCTGATGGAGGCTGTCGGACAGAATATTGCTATTTACGGGACTTATATGGATGGGGAAAATCTGTACCAAACAGAACTCACTTCACATGCACTTATTGTCATGGGAAGTGAGGGAAAAGGTATCTCTTCGGATCTTAACCGGTTCCTGACCAAAAAAATCTCTATCCCGGCTTATCAGGCAGGGAACCGTGAACTTGAGTCGTTAAATGTTGCAGTATCTGCGGCGATTGTATGCGCTGAATTCCGCAGAAGAGTTGAATAAATCAATTGCAATTTATCGAAATTAGCAAACCCGTTAAGCTTTGTTTTTTGAGAAAGATTTTCTCATGATCGTTTCATTTTTCTAACTTAGATTTTCGCCAAAAGACCATCCTTTGCGATCGGGAGTTTTAATGTAAATATCCAAATCCGGCCGGTTGGTGACTTTCATATTTTGAGCATCATAGTCCAAATGAGTTGTAAACCGCTGAGCCAAAACGCCTACAAGAATCATTTCTGAAAGTTCTGCTGCATAGTCGAAATTCGAACCTGGAAGCGTCTTGTTTTTAATGGCATCTATCCATTCCTGCTGTGGCTGTTCCTCTCCCACTCTTGGAATTGTTTTTGCCGGAGCATGTGCCAGAAATTCTTTCATTTCTTCATTCGAAACAAGCAACTTTGGGTCATTTGGCCTTCCTCCGGTAATTAATGTTTTCTTGTCTCCAATCATCACCATGCCCGTACCAGGCAACTTATCAATTCCCCATTCTGGCCTGATTTCGGGTTTAGATCCACCTTCGTGCCATGATAAGGTAACCGGAGCTTTTTCTCCACGGGAACCAAACTGGAATTTTACAACAGATTCGTCGGGTATAAAACTGTGATCAGGAATCGGATTTGGTACAATTCCTTCAGCAGACAGGGGCATTCCCAGTTCAAGCGCCCAGAAGGGAGCATCAATGGTGTGGCAGGCCCAGTCGCCTAGCAATCCATTTCCGTAGTCATAAAATCCGCGCCACGATTTAGGTACATAAACACTGTTGTATGGGCGTTCAGCTACCGGTCCCTGCCATAAATCCCAGTCAAGATTGGCTGGCACAGGTTGAGCTGCCGGAGGGTAACTGTCCGGTTTTGTCCAGTAGCCACCCGGTTCAAAATCAAACGGGCCAAACCATGCATGTACTTCTTTCACCTGCCCAAGCACCCCGGCATCATACCATTCTTTAATCAGCCTGATTCCGTTGGTGGTATGCCCCTGGTTTCCCATCTGAGAAACGATTCCGTAGTGTTTGGCTGCTTTCTTCATAGTACGCAACTGCCAGATATTGTGAGCCAGTGGCTTTTCACAATAAACGTGTTTTCCCAACTGCATGGCGGCCATCGTTGCAGCAAAGTGTGTATGATCAGGAGTTGCAACAATGACAGCATCAATCTGATTGGCCATTTCATCGAACATCACCCTGAAATCTTTATATCGCTTAGCATTTGGAAATGTTTTGAAGGCATTTGCAGCGCGATTCGTATCCACATCGCAAATGGCAACAATATTTTCATTGATCACTTTCTTTCCCTGTTCATTTTTTCTAAATAAGGAACTCCAGTTATCCTGGCCACGTCCACCAGCACCAATGATGGCAATGTTTAATTTGTTATTGGCTTTGCAACTAAGCAGGTTTGGAACGATCAATGTTCCGGCTGCCAGAACTGAAGTTGATTTTAAAAACGTTCGTCTCGATAAGTCTTTCATTATTTATATAAATTTTAGTAGTTGGATTCAATGTCGTTTAGTTAGTAATAATCATAGTCGTTTGTAATTCATTGAATTTTGCAAGTTCTTTTATCCAGTTGATTTTTAATATTCTTGGGATTCTTAACTTTCTCATATAATTCCGTCAAAAGCATCAATCTTCGCCATCAGAATAATTATATTTCACAAATGTATCTAATTAGGTATAAATTGTCAAATTATTTTTGAAATTTTCTGATCATTTCCAGACCGTCCACCAAGTCCAATCTCACCGTTTCATTTATACAGCTGGCCAATCATTTCTGCGACCCTTTCACCATCAACGGCTGAGGAAACAATCCCACCGGCGTAACCTGCGCCTTCTCCGCATGGGAAAAGCCCTTTGATCTGAAGTTGCTCGAGGGTTTCATCCGATCTCGGAATACGCAAGGGTGAAGAAGTCCGGCTTTCTACACCGAGTACGATGGCTTCGTTGGTAAGATATCCCCTGCTCTTCTGACCCATCTTTGTCAATCCCTCCCGTAACCGTGAAGTCACGAAATCAGGCAGCCAGTCGCCCATGTTAGAGGGCGTAATTCCAGGACGGTAGGAAGTTTCAGGTAAAGAAGAAGAGCGCCTGTTTTGAACAAAATCGGCCAGCCTTTGCGCCGGCGCCAGCTGACTCTCTCCGGCTGCCCGGAAACAACTTCTCTCAACAGCCTGCTGAAACTCGAGTCCGGCAAACAGACCAAACTCATGAAACTCCTTGGGGATATCTTCGACCCTGATCTCCGTTACCATTCCGGAGTTGGCAAATTTTCCTCCACGTTGTGAAGGAGACATTCCGTTGACTACCAGCTCGCCCGGTGCGGTGGCAGCTGGCACAACCACTCCTCCCGGACACATGCAGAACGAGTAAACACCGCGATCTCCCACCTGTTCCACCATGGTGTAGGTGGCGGGTGGCAGGTAATTACCCCGACTGGTTCCGTGGTATTGGATGGTGTCGATCAGTTCCTGAGGATGCTCGATGCGGACACCAAGCGCGAATGCCTTGGCCTCCAGTTCAATTTTCTTCTGCTGCAACAGATAGTAAATGTCCCTGGCAGAATGTCCGGTAGCCAGAACAACAGCCACCCCTTCAATCTTATCGCCGTTTTGAAGCACAACTCCTCTGATCATGTCGTTCTCGAGAATCAGGTCTGTTACTCTTGAATTAAAGTGATATTCTCCGCCTGATCTCTCGATTGTCTCCCTGATGGATCCGATGACTTTGGGTAAAATATTGGTTCCAATGTGCGGATGCGCCTCGATAAGTATCTCATCCTGAGCTCCGTGGAAATTGAGTACTTCCAGGACTTTTCTGACGTCTCCCCGCTTTTTGGAACGGGTATAAAGCTTGCCGTCCGAAAAAGTACCTGCTCCGCCCTCGCCAAAACCGTAATTTGAATCAGGATTTACCACATGTTCACCATGGATGGCGGCAATATCCTTTTTGCGTTCGCTCACCATTTTCCCGCGTTCAAGTATAATGGGTTTGAACCCAAGTTCGATCAGGTGGAGGGCTGCGAATAATCCGGCAGGTCCGGCGCCCACGATAACTACAGGCTTTTTCTGGCCTACGAAGGGATAATTGAAATGAGGTTTAGCGATTTTTTCGGGTTGCTCATCCAGGTAAACCTCCAGCGAAAGGTTAATTTTGATCCGGGAATTTCTGGCGTCTATCGATCGGCGAACAATGACCATATCTGTGATACGCCCTTCTTCAACCTTTAAATTGCCTGAAACAATACTTTTAAGTTTGTCCCGTTCACCCGCCTCGACAGGGGAAACAGCTATATTGATTTCTTTCTTCAAATTAGAATGGGAATAGGCTATTCAAAAAAGAACAGCAGCGTAAAAACGTTGGAATTGAGTTTCTCGAAGATGTATCCGAAGTAAGGCAATGAATTATTTCCGGAGCTCATTTCATTGTCATGGCGTATGATGTTGTTCAGTCCGTAGGAGAACTTAAATTCACTGGTAAACCTGAAAAACGGGAAGTAGGAATCCAGTCCGAAGGCTACCTCTGCATAATATCCGTCCCTCTTCAAGTGAACCACGCTCTCAGAAACCCGCTTGTTCTCAAGGTCCCATTTGAAGGCTCCTCCACCATAAATATAGGGCCTAAGGTTCCCGAATCTGTTCCCCTTGTACCTGAACCCTACCGGAAAATCTATATATGCTGATGGTAAAGTCAAATAACGGTCAAGGGTTGATCCGTCATAAAGGCCCGTACTGGGAGGAACCGTCATGATTTGAGTGATATTTTCCGAGAACACTAATTGCCTGCTGCCCAATTCCATGCCCGGAGTAAACCGGAAATCTATCACATTGTTCATGCGCAGGTTAATGACACCTCCAACCGAAAATCCCGGCTTGATATCCGAAATGACGGCCCTGTAAGAGTACTCTCCATTGTAATATGTTTTGGCAGTATTGGATAAATTTACATTGGTGACTAACACGGGATTCCGCAAAACACTGCTGTAATGCGTAAATCGATAACCCATCGTATTGGCTCCCAAATAAAAGCCAAAATGAAGTACCCTGTCGTCGAAACGGGAGATGTTTTCATCCTTTATCAACTGAGCAAGCAAAGGATTCATTACTCCTGAAATCAAGAGCAATAACCCTGTAAATATTATGATGGTCCTTCTTCTCATTTCCAGTCCAATCTCATTAGAATCAATTCCTCCGCAATGGTATTCTACTAGTTCTTTTTGCCAATATAAATGGTCGCGATACCAAAAGTACAACGGAATTCACGGATCTGTATGAATCCGGAATTTCTCATAAAAGTAATGAATTTTTCTCCATCGGGAAATTCTGCGACTGATTCGGGCAGATAAGTATAAGCGGAGTGGTCGCCCGAAATCAGTCTCCCGACCCATGGCATCAAATATTTTGAATACAGTTTGTAGCCGAACCGGACAATGGGTTGACGCGGATTGGAAAATTCAAGTATACAAAGAGTTCCGCCCTTTTTCAGTACCCTGAACAATTCGTCCAGTCCGCGGCCCAGATTTTCAAAATTCCTGACACCGAAGGCCACCGTCGCAGCATCAAAGGTAAAATCCGGAAACTGAATGGCCTCAGAGTCTCCAGTGGTCAGGGAAATCTTTTTTTGCAGTCCCATGCGCCGGATCTTTTCCTGTCCGATGGCCACCATTTCCTTGGAAATATCGATCCCGTAAATCTTTTTCGCCCCGGTCTTCAGTCCGGCGATGGCAAAATCACCGGTTCCGGTGGCCACATCGAGGATTTTTTCAGGTGCGCTGCCCGCGATCAGTTGAATAGCCTTTCGCCGCCACATTTTGTCTATTCCGAACGAAAGCGTATGATTCAGGAAATCATACTTCGGGGCGATATTGTCGAACATGGTGGCTACCTGCTCCTTCTTACCGGCGGTGGAATCCCGGTAGGGTATCACTTCACTCATCCAGATCGTCTAATATTTCATTCACCATACCCTTGTCGACAAAACCCATAGACTGGTCGTCGATTCTGATTTCACCCTTGGTAACATGCCCCAGGGTCATCACGGGAATTTTGCGGTCGAAGAGATAGTCGACAAACTCGTCTTCCTTCTCTTTCGAAACCGTTACCACGAATCTGCCCATCGACTCTCCGAACAGGAAGGCGTCACTCCTGATTTCGGCGTCGGTGGTAATGTCGAAGCCAAGGTCGTTGGGCAGGGCATTCCGCAGCAGCGTGAAAAAGAGCCCGCCAATGCCGACTGGGCTACAAGAAATGACGAGATCATTTTTTATCACATCTTTCATCACTTCTGTGAGGCGGCTTTCCGTCGACAGACTGAATTTCATAAGCGGCCAATCCTTCACTTCATGGTAAAAATCGAGGTATTCAGAGGCGTTGATATCATTATGTGAACGACCGACCAACAGCAAGTTATCCCCTTTTTTTCTGAATTTCGGCAACAGGAGCTTGTCTCTGCTTTTCAATTTCCCAAAGAGGCTGATAATCAGCGCAGGAGGAACAAAACCCTGATCGCCGGAATAATCGTAATGCAATTTTCTTTGAGAGAATTTGAGGTTAAAACTCTTCGCAGCAGAATCGAGACCAAGTCTGGCAGCCATTACCATCTCCTGCGCAATCGGATTGGCAAACTCCACATGGTTCATAAAGCTACTGATGGAAACGGGTTCCGCACCATAGCTGATAAGCCTTCTAACCGCTTTGGCAACCAGAATCTGGGCGGCTGCAAACGGATCGATGGCGAGCCGGCGATGATCGGCATAGATGGTCAGTGAGTAAAACTGTGAGTCATCATCCAGTTGAAAGATACCTGAATCGTCATTAATGTCAGTACTTAACTGCGACGGGTCAAGATCAGGAGCGGCAAACTCATTGAAAATATTTACCGGCGAAAGGTGGGGTATCGCGAGCATCGAATAAATAACACTCTGTAAATCTTCCGGTTCAGGGACTTGATCAATGGTAAAGGGCTTCAAACTGTTCTCACTCATGGCTTTTGTGTTTTTTGACAAAGATAATTGATTCAACAATAGAAAAATGATTCAAAAATTTCAATCCGTTAGGTGAATTAAATCCTTTTTTCCTACTTTTAGCTTCCATAAAAACGGAAATAAAATGTCGAAAATTGCACTCATCACCGGCGCAACTTCAGGAATTGGAGCTGCAACTTCTCACCTGCTGGCAGCCAATGGTTTCGATCTTATCCTGACTGGAAGAAGGAATAAGCGTTTGGCGGAGCTCGAGCGTGAACTATCCTCTAAATACAAGGTAAAATGTCTGCTCCTGTGTTTCGATGTCAGGCAGCTGGAGCAGGTCCAAACGTCCCTCGATACGCTTCCGGAAAACTGGAAAGCTGTTGATGTGCTGATTAACAATGCGGGTCTGGCAGTGGGTCTGGATACGGTCGACAATGGAGAAATAGATGACTGGGAAAGGATGATTGACACCAATGTCAAAGGATTGCTTTATATATCCAGAACTGTAACTCCTTGGATGAAAGCAAGAAAGAAGGGGCACATCATCAATATATCCTCTCTTGCCGGCAAAGAAGCCTACCCGATGGGTGGCGTTTATTGCGGTACCAAGCACGCCGTTCAGGCCATCACGCATGCCATGCGGATCGAGCTGCTACCCTTTGGCATTCGGGTCGGAGCGGTGGCTCCAGGCATGGTTGACACCGAATTTGCCAACGTACGGTTCAAGGGTGACGATGCACGTGCCAAGAGTGTTTATCAGGGATTCACACCACTTTCGCCTGTTGATGTAGCCGAAACCATCCTGTTTCTGATTACCCGTCCGCCCCATGTAAATATAGATGATCTCCTTATTATGCCTACCGCGCAGGGTTCTGCACGTGATGTATTCCGCGTCCAGTAGCAGCTTTGGAAAAGATTTAATTGCTACTTTTGCCCAAAATTCTGATCATGAAGATTGAAGTTTCCAACGGCGAAATTGCTGATAAACTCACTATCATTGAAATCAAGCTTTCCAAAATCAAGGACGAAGCTAAGTTGACCAATATCAAAAACGAATATTTGGTTGTCAACGAAGCAATGAGCACCATTATGGAGAAGTCTCACCCGCTTTATTGTCAGTTGTATGACCTAAATTCAAAACTTTGGGAGATTGAAGACCATATCCGCGATTTGGAAAGAGCCAGGGATTTTACCGATGATTTTGTTCAGACGGCCCGATCTATTTACTTTCTCAACGATGATCGTTCCATTGTTAAACGGAAGATCAATGAAATGACAGGATCCAAGTTGTTCGAAGAGAAGAGTTACGAGGATTATCAATGAAAAAGATTCTTGTCTTCCGACTTTCCGCCATGGGCGACGTGGCGCTTACTGTTCCGGTGATCCGACATGTCATTGAGGACAATCCCGGCTTACAGATCACGCTGGTAACCAGACCTTTCTTTGCGCCGTTCTTCTTTGGAATTCCCCGGTTAAAACTCTATTTTCCTGATCTGACGGGCAAACACAAGGGTCTGAAAGGACTTTACCGTCTCTACAAGGACCTTGACAAGGCCGGTCCATTCGAAAAAATCATCGACGTACATTCGGTACTGCGCACAGTCATAGTTTCCGGGTTTTTCAAGTTATCAGGAACGCCTGTTTTCTCCATTGACAAAGGGAAAAAGGAGAAAAATCGGATGATCCGGACAAAAAAAATCACCGTTTTACAACATTCAATACAACGATACCTCGAAACCTTTAAGCGGGCAGGAATTACTGCAATCCTCGGGAAAGCGCCTTATATCGACTACTCCACAGAGGCTTTCCAAAGTGCCAGGAGTTATTTTCTGGGGAAAATTCCGGACAAAGAAACCCTCAAAATCGGGCTTTCCCCTTTCGCCAATACGGCACCGAAAGTGTGGGGACTCGAAAATTTCAAAGAGTTGATTACGCTGATCAATCAGAACCATAAGGTGGTGTTTTTTCTCTTTGGCGGAGGGGAGAAAGAGCTCAGATTGCTTAAACAGCTTGAAAAACACAGCGATAATATCCATCTGGTGGCAGGTAAATTTACCCTATCGGAGGAAATCGCGATGATCAGGATGCTTGATCTGATGATTGCCATGGATTCATCCAACATGCATCTTGCTGCACTTTCGGGCGTCAGAACTGTTTCCATCTGGGGAGGCACGCATCCTGCTTTCGGCTTTTCGGCCACCGGACAACCCGAAGAATATCATATTCAGCCTCCTGAGGGGGTGCTTACCTGCAGACCTTGCTCTGTTTTCGGGGGAAAACCGTGCATCTATCCTACGCTCAGGTGTATGGAGCTGATTAAAGCCGCGGCTGTTTACAAAACACTGCTCCGGCTGGAAGTTATGAATGTGTCATAAATCACTTGTCCAAATAGTGTCCGAAAGTTTGAATGACAACAACGGTGTTTCTTTGTAATCTCTCGAGACCATTTTCCAGCCAGATAATTCAAAAAGCCTTTTCTGCAGTTCGGGGGTTAACCTGACTATTTCCCCTTTTCTTGCCTGTTCAATCCCGACCATTACAGATTCAAGATTCAGTGGGTCATCAAACCACGGATCGTTGCTTGGGCTTGGGCTTTCTGGTATGTTGTTTCCCCTTGGTACGAGTTCCAAAAATTCATTTTTTCGCTTGATGATCACTCTTTCTTTCGTTGCCAGATCAAAGTATTTTTTCTGGCTATCCCTGAATTCCCTGCTGCTTACGACTAACATTTCTTTCAATTTAATTTAAATGTGTACCATTTTCGGTACAAAGATAAGAAATCAATTCGTTTCTGGTTGCCAAACGGGGAATCCACAACCTCGAAGAGCTGAAGGCTGCAATGGAAAAGATGCTGAAAATTAAAGGGTTCGTAATTAGAATATAATAAATGATTGCCATCTTTTTGTAGTTGATTCGGCATGCATTATATCCGTAAAGCAAATTAGCGCTTCAATCTTCCGCCGGACCAAAAAATTTATGAAATTTATTTTTCCTTGCACGGAATTTCTTACTGCTCCCATCCAGTTTTAGCAACATTTCAATGGCCTTTTCCGCAGAAGAACCGCATAACGCAGCGTACTGCGTTGCTATCAGTCTGATGGTCTCTTCGTCTGTGTGCAACTGCCGGAAATTCTGAATTCCCTTCCCGAAATCTACCGGCAGAAACTTCATCCTGTTCAGATCTACAATAGCAAATTGATACTGCTCCCCTTCCTTCCTGATAAGCGTATTTCCCGGGGAGTAATCGAGGTGGAAAATGCCATTTTTATGCAGGTGAAGCCAGGTAAAGTGAACCCATTGGGTGAGTATGTTTTGTCTGTCGGGTATCTCATAATCAAGCACATCCCGAAGGGTAAAATCATGCAGGTACTGCAGCGAGATGTAGTAACTTCTTCCGAGGATACCCATTGACAGGCATTCGACATAAGCGACAGGCTCCGGGGTGGAAGCTCCGGAAGCCAGCAGCCGCACAGCATTCAAGAAGGAACGGGCGGCCTTTGAGCCTCTGAAATAGATGTAAGCGAATCGATTGATCAGGTGCGTAACCTTGAAAGACTTGATATTCAATTCGAATCCCATCTCATTGAATACTTTCACTTCGTTGCGGTCTTTGAAGATGGAGACTCCGCCGTTTTGAAAGTGTTCTGGCAGTTTGGCCAGCCAGTCTTCCAGAACTTCATATCCGGGTGCAATTTTGAGCCGGATTTTCATGCCTGTCCTGGAAATTGGTTCAGGAATCCCTGCTGCCTGAGAACATCCAGAAGCATTCCGGAAAAAAGTTCATTGTCTGCTTTCTTGTAACGGACATCCGTAAAGACCTGAGCAAGCGTTTCCTTGCTGTTTTCAGCGATAAACTGTTGATTCTCAGGCAGGGATTCTTTGTGCGAATAAAAACGGGCAATTGCCTCAGGGGTATAATCCTGGTAAGTTTCCTTGTGAATGATGGCTTCCAGAGGTAAACGGTCGACCAATGCAGGATCTTCTGCCGGCCATCCGATGGTGACGGTGGTAACGGGCACGACCCCCTTCGGAAGTTTCAGAATGTCAATGATTTTACTGGCAAGATAAGTGGTTGTACCCAGGTAGCAGATACCAAGACCTTCGCTCTCGGCGGCAATACAAACATTCTGAGCGACAAGTAACGCGTCAATAGCGGCCGTGAAAAATGAGAGAAAATTGTCGTAACCTGGATCGGCATTGTTCTGTTTGCACCAAATATTGAAGCGGTTGAAGTCGGCGCAGAAGGTCAGGACCATGGGAGCGCCGACCACCATGGGCTGATTGAAGTGGCAACCGGCCAGCTGTTTCTTCATCTCCGCATCACGACTGATAATTATGCTGTATACTTGCATATTACCCGTCGTTGAAGCCCTGCAGCCAGCTTCGAGAATTTTGTTCAGCAGTTCATTGGTAATATCTTCACTCGTATATTTACGGATCGTACGGTGCTGCAATAAAGTATCGAGCATAGATTCGATTTTGGTACAAAGATAAAAGCAATAACCCGAAAATCAACATATAATTTACCGGTCCCTGAGCGAAGTCGAAGGGGAAAATGAGATGAACTCGCTCCAGCGGATTTGCAATCCGCTGGTGAATGATTGCCAGCGGATTGCAAATCCGCTGGTGCAAGGTTCCGAGTAACGGTCCCTGAGCGAAGTCGAAGGGTCAATTTTCGATTTGGTTCCGTAATTTACTAACTGAACATACCAAAATCTATTATTTCTTGAACTCAATCTTGAACGTCATCACTTCCCAGTCGGGCATCTTGGCTGGTTTGGAAATTACCAACGCTTCTGCTTCCTGATTCCATTTTAGTTTCTCTCCGGAACCCAAAATTGAGACAGACTTGACCTTCTGACCTGAGACTTTTGAGTCTTTCCCCAAAGAGACAATTTTCACATCACCAACCGGATTTCTCATGCAAAAAGCATACAAGATATTTCCCTTTTGGGTAAACCGGATATCCGTTACCTCATAAGATCTTACATCCTTAACGCCGCCGAATCTTCCCTTTTCACGATTTTTTTGGGTTGTAGGACCTTCACCGTAAATCTTCCATGGACGAGTGCCGTAAATGGCTTCTCCGTTGGCAGGAGTCCATTTCGCAATCACATCCAAAATAGCCAGAACATCCGGTTCGAGATCTCCTTCTGGCGTTTGTACCACATTGAGCAACAGGTTGCCATTTTTGCTCACAATGTCAATCAGCATCTGGATGACCTGGGTTCCTGTCATGTATTTCTGTTCGGTGCGATAGTACCAGTCGCCGATGGAAGTATCTGTCTGCCAGGGATACGGACTGATGGAATCCATTGCTCCGCGTTCGAGATCCTGGACCCAACGGCCCTCGGAGGCACGCAATTTAGCTGTATAAACGGCCTCCAGTTTGCCTCCGTTATTGGTAATATTTCCATTGTAATAATGGGCCAGCATGGTTCTTCCCACCTCACCAAAAGGCAGTTCGCTGTCAGAATAGAGCAGATCGGGATGGTATTTATCAATCAGCTCGGTGATGCAGGCCAGCCAGTTTTTCTGATTTTCGGGATTGGTGGTCAGCCAGCCAAAATCATCGGCAGCAGTCTTGGAGTGGTAAAGATCTTCGTATTTAGGATCGGCGCCGTCGTAAGGGACGCCTGCCAGCGGACCGGTTTTATCACTTCCCCTGCTGGGTTGAAACCAGGTATAGCTGGCTCCGAGGTGCTCTGAGACGCCGAAGCGCAGGCCTTCCTTTTTGGCTGCTTTTTGCCACAGTCCGACGACATCCTTTTTGGGCCCCATGTTTACTGCATTCCATTTGTGAATTTTGGAATCCCACAAGAAGAAATTATCATGATGGGTTCCCATGCTGACAAAATATTTCGCACCGACTTTTTTGTAGAGAGCCATCAACTGTTCAGGATTCCATCTCTCTGCTTTCCAGAGGGGGATAATGTCTTTGTAGCCAAATTTTGACGGGTGACCGTAATGTTGCACGTGGTACAGATATTCATTACTGGGTTTCCCGGTAGGTTGATTGGTTTTGCGGTCTTTGATACCAGATTCGTACATTTTCCGGGCATACCAGTCGCCCTGGCGCGGCACAGCCTGCGGTCCCCAGTGCGCCCAGATGCCGAACTTAGCATCCCTGAACCAGTCGGGGTACTTGTATTGTTTGAAAGATTCGAGTGTTGGCTCAAACTTCTGGGCAGATAAACTATTGACAATCAATGTCATGGATACAATCAGCAGCAGCGTTACCCTTTTTGATTTTTCAATGATCTGTCTCATTTTGAATGGTTTGTTTAATTGGTTTCATGATATATATTTAGAAGCTGACAAGGATTTTCATGACCTTCCCTGGATTGGCTGTCCATTCGGTGAAAGTCGTGGCCGCCTCCTCAGGTGGAATGATACGGGTAATCATTTCGTCCAGCGGGAAATTACCGCCCTTCAGATAACTGATTACCGCCTCAAAATCTGCGGGAGTGGCATTCCTTGAACCAAGAATATCCAGCTCTTTCTGGACCCATAGCCTGGTAGGAAAACTGACATCATTGCCGGTATATCCGATGCAGACGATGCGTGCGGTAAAGGCTGCCTCCTCCATGGCAGCAAGGTAAGTAAAAGGATTGCCGGCGGCTTCGATCACCACATCAGGACCGTGTCCGCCAGTGATTTCCTCCAGTACCTCGTGAAGATTGGCAGTTCTGGAGTTGATGCAATATTTTGCTCCGATTTTATGCGCCAACTGCAGTTTCTGATCATCGATGTCGACTGCAATCACAGTGGCACCCCTTGTTACCGCTCCGATTATGGCCCCGGAACCTATCATCCCGCAACCAAAAACCATGACGATGTCTTCACCGGTAACCCTTCCACGATCCACGGCATGAAATCCAACAGTGAGTGGTTCCACCATGGCCAGTTCTTTGGCCGAAAGATGATCTTCCATGATAATTTTTTGCCATGGCACCACGATGAATTCCTGCATAGCTCCTTCCCGCTGCACTCCCATCGTCTGATTGTACCTGCATGCATTGTAACGACCGCTGCGACAGGACGAACACTGACCGCAGCTGGTGTAAGGAACTACCGTGACGGCGCGTCCGGCTGCAAAACCGGCAGGCACATCTTCCCCTGCTGAGGCGATTACAGCCGAAATTTCGTGTCCGGGAACCCGGGGATACGCTGCCAGGGCGTTCTTGCCGAGGAAGGTACTCATGTCGGAGCCGCAGAAACCGACATAAATGATCTTCAGCAAGACTTCTCCTTTACCTGCAAGAGGGGAAGGAATATTCACCAATGTGATATTTTTGGGCGAAGTAATTTGTATTGCCTTCATGTATTTAAAGATACTTAAAATGTTCGCCGATAATTTTTTGAGTCCTCATTTCCTGCCAAAACCCTGCCGGGAGTTCAGCGGCTACTACCTCCACATTTCTTTCAATCCGTGATGGTTTGCTGGGATTCAAAGCCACGGCATTGATCTGAGGCATGGCAAGGGCAAACTTCAGACAAGCGTCGCCGGGAGTAACGCGATATTTTTCACAGATGGCGAAGAACTTTCCGCGCCACTCAAGCAATTTCCTGTCATCTACATCTTCGGCATCAATCTTTCTATAGTCAAAATAATCTCCGCCAGTAAGGAATCCGGCATTGAAAATAGCGGAGTTGATGATGCCCACACCATCCCGGTTAATCTGTTCTATAAAATCAATTATCTCAGGTGGATGGTGATAGATCGTCAGTTTATTGGCAAACATCACCCAGTCAAATTTTACAAATTCATACAGTTCTTTGATTGTAAGCCAGTCTTTGGCTCCAATTCCAACAGCCTTCACTTCGCCCTTATTCTTCAATTCAAATAATGCCTTGTAAGCTTCCAGTATGTCGTTTAACCTCTTTGTCCGGTCTTCGGGACCGTTAGCTGCAAAAAGATATTCATCCGGATCATGAACCGATAATACCTGTGGTTTGTAATATCCACCCAGCAGCTCACATCCCTGTTCCCAGCATTCGAGTATGCCCTGGTAACTTATTTTTTGAACTGCATCGTATTCCAGATTCACCCAGGCGCCGGGCTCAAAAGTGGGCTCATCCGTGGTTAATGGCACCCGGTACCAGCCAAGTTTATTGCTGATAATAATATCTTCCCTTTTAATCCCCAACTCATTTAACCCCTTTCCTATCACCTCAAGTGCCAGACCTGCACCGTATTTGCCTGCACAATCAATCATTGGTGCGGAGGGTGAAACTTCAAACCATTTCTCCATGATCTGCAGTTTAACCTCCCATGGTAATTCATGGTACAAATTACCCATGAAACTGGTTCCATAAATAATTTGAGGCACGGAAAGTCCGGTTTTTCCGAAACTTCCCAAGGTTTCAAAAGGTTGATCGTGGATCATACAATTTTATTGGCAAAGAAAGGGCTCACTCGAGCCTGAAAATGCGCTTACAATCAATGTCCTGTTCCAATTTTTACGCTGTTTAATCCTTCTGAACCGCTTAGTTTAGTCCAAAAGAATCCATACAGCGCAATCGCAAGAAAGCAGGCAGCCGGAACGACGTAGCCTGCCGACATGCCGTCTGCGTCGGCTATTGCCCCCATTACCTTAGGCAATACGGCCCCACCCATAATGGCCATAACAATGAACGAAGAGGCCAACTTTGATTTTTCTCCCAATCCAAAGATTCCAAGTGAGAATATCGTGGGGAACATGATTGACATGAAGAAAAAGCTGAGGAAAACAGCCATAACTGACACCCAACCCAGTTTGGCAACAATGACAAACATCAATATCACATTAATTGCTGCATACAGGCCCAGCATTTTATGTGCCTTAGTAACCCTCAAAATAAACGAACCGGTAAAACGTCCTAACAGGAACAATGGGAATGCCATCCACGACATGAGGGATGTAGCCCCCTTCTCAGTAAGAAAATAAGCCCCATTCCGTAGAATTGAGCCATTTTCGCCGCCAATAAACCAGCTTGATTTCAAGCTTTCGCCTATCGCCGGAACCTCTTCAACCATGTAATTGATAAAGAAACTGAATATACCTGCCTGTGCTGCCACATAAAGAAACTGCGAAATTGTTGCACCGGTAAAGTGAGGCGCCGACCATATACTGCTTTTGTGAATCAGTTTTTCCCTTTTCAGTGTGATAAAGACAATTGAAGCCACACCTGCAATAACAGTAACAACATCGAACACCAAAGTCAAAGTGTGGTTTAAGGCTAACATTGCCTGAGGATTGGCAAGCGTCTCCCTGTCCATATAGAACAATTGAAAAAAGAAGCGGAAAATCATGCCTATAGC
>Ga0209539_1000377_pt1 | contig 26348 bp, 24 predicted proteins | sample BarGraNGADG00312_2_FD_184499 | JGI IMG/M metagenome (GOLD analysis project Ga0209539, IMG submission 184499) | Arctic peat soil microbial communities from Barrow, Alaska - Barrow Graham LP Ref core NGADG0011-312 (SPAdes) (version 2) | ecosystem: Environmental > Terrestrial > Soil > Wetlands >...
ACAACTGTAGGATAGGATAATTGTCCGTTAAGAAGAGCAACTGCAAGCTGATGTGCTTTTCCTGCTTTGCCGTCATTAATAAAGGTCTGACCTAAAAAAGTTATACTTTCCTTTCCCTCAGCATCAAATTTTACAGGATAAAATTTGTTGTTGAGAATATCTGAAATGACCGGATTGGTAAAAGTCTCTTTATCCATTTTTTTACACCAGCCGCACCAATCTGTATATGTATCAACAAATATCGGACGAGGAGCCTGTTGATTAAGTTTTTCAGCCTCCTGGATAGTATACCACTTAATACTCTGCTGAGAAAACAACTGTGAAGAAAGCAGTACAAATATTATAAGGGTGACAGATTTTTTCATGATTTAAGTTCTTCTAATTTTTAATATATCTAACTGCAAATAAACTGAAATTTTTCATTATTCACAATGTATCATTTTATATATCATATTCAGTTTTACAAAAATGGTATAAAATGATTCTCAAATAGTTTTTTTACTTTGTTTGAGAAATATATTAATTACTTTCACCCCATTTAAATTAAGTCATGGAATAGAATAATGGAAACAATTACCAATACTCTTCGTGATTCGAAAGCCGCACGCTGGACGGCACTGACCATAGTCTCATTTACAATGCTTTGCGGATACTATATCTCTGATGTGATGGCTCCGTTGAAGCCAATGCTGGAGAAAGAACTTCTCTGGAACAGTACTGAATATGGATTCTTCACAAGTGCATACGGATGGTTCAATGTTTTCCTCTTAATGCTGATCCTTGGGGGAATCATTCTTGATAAAAAAGGGGTCCGTTTCACAGGAAATATGTCAACAATTATTATGGTGGCAGGGACCGCTGTCAAGTATTGGGCTATTTCAACTCATTCCCTCGACGGATTACATATTCTTGGTATGAAAGCACAGGTGGTTTTCGCTGCATTGGGCTATGCCGTATTTGGTGTTGGTGTTGAGGTAGCAGGAATAACTGTTTCCAAAATAATCGTTAAATGGTTCAAGGGTAAAGAAATGGCCCTTGCAATGGGTCTTCAGCTTTCATCTGCGCGTCTTGGAACCGCGCTGGCATTATTTGCTTCTTATCCGCTTGCAGTATGGATGGGTGGTGTAGCAAAACCTGTATTTCTGGGTCTAATATTGATATGCATCGGTATGATTTCGTTTTTCCTTTATACTATTCAGGACAAGAGGTTGGACAGATCAGTTGCAGAGGAGGCTGCAATATCCGGTTCTGCTGAAGAAGAGTCATTTAAAATGGCTGATATGTGGTTTATAATAAAAAACAAAGGATGGTGGTATATAGCTATCCTTTGCGTATTATTTTATTCTGCCGTTTTCCCATTTTTAAAGTATGCCTCTGATCTTATGGTTAATAAGTTTGGAGTGAATCCGCTTGTCGCAGGAACTATACCTTCTCTATTGCCTTTTGGCACTATACTTCTTACTCCAATATTCGGCAGCCTTTATGACCGCAAGGGGAAGGGGGCTACACTAATGATTATCGGCGCTATTATCATAATTCTGGTACATGCCTTATTCTCGGTTCCGTTTCTAAATTTCAAAACTGTTGCAATTGTTTTGATCATAGCACTTGGTATTGGATTTTCGCTTGTTCCTTCAGCAATGTGGCCATCCGTTCCCAAGATTATTCCTGAGAGGCAATTAGGTTCTGCCTACGCACTGATCTTCTGGGTTCAGAACTGGGGACTTATGGGAGTCCCGGCGTTGATCGGATGGGTGCTTGATAAGTACTGCATTTCAGGTACCAGGCTAGTGGACGGTGTAAGCATTCCAAATTACAATTATACAATTCCAATGATGATCTTCACAGTTTTTGGGGTATTGGCTCTAATTTTTGCATTCCTGCTTAAAGCTGAAGACAGGAAAAAAGGTTACGGCCTCGAACTCCCGAATATTAAATAATAATTTTTACACTTGTCCCTGTATCCATATGCTGAATTAGTTGAGCGATTAATATGTTTAAAAAATATATTAATTACATTTACCTGTCAAAAACCTAAACTATAATTTGTAAAAATAATTATGGAACAAATACTGAATACTTTACGTGATTCAAAAAAGGCCAGATGGACTGCACTGATATTCGTATCATTTGCGATGTTCGGTGCGTACTTTTTTAATTATGCCCTTTCACCTGTAAAGCCGATGCTTGAAAGTGTTTTAGGATGGAACAGCTCAGATTTTGGTATATATACATCCTCCTACACATGGTTTAATGTGTTTTTATTCATGTTGATTTTCAGCGGAATCATACTCGATAAGATGGGAGTACGGTTTACAGGGCTGCTAGCCACCTCCATGATGGCAATTGGGACCGGAATTAATTACTGGGCGCTGATTCATGTATTCCCTGAAGGGGCCATGATTTTTGGAATAAAAACTCAGGTTATAATATCGGCTATAGGATTCGGGATATTTGGTGTTGGAACTGAAGCTGGCGGAATCACTGTATCGAAGGCTGTAGTTAAATGGTTTAAAGGAAGAGAAATGGCCCTGGCAATGGGTATGCAGATGTCTATTGCTCGTCTTGGCACCGCTCTTGCCCTTGGCATAGCTTTACCGCTGGCAAAATCCTATTCTTACTCGTCTCCTGTTTTGCTGGCGTTTGTATTCATGCTGATAGCGCTATCTTCTTTTGTAATTTACACGTTCATGGATAAGAAGCTGGATGCTTCAATAGCCCAGAGTGCCAATGGAAAGGCCGAAGATGCTTTTGAGCTGAAGGACATTCTGTTTATTATCAGAAACAAAGGATTCTGGTATATTGCTATCCTCTGCGTTTTGTTTTATTCTGCAGTTTTCCCGTTTTTATTCTATGCAACCGATTTGATGATTAATAAATATCATGTTAACCCAAATCTTGCAGGGTCAATTCCGGCATTACTTCCTTTTGGCACTATATTCCTTACTCCATTATTTGGTACAGTTTATGACAAAAAAGGGAAAGGTGCAACAATAATGATTATTGGTTCATTTATCCTGATCCTGGTTCATGGTATTCTGACGATCCCATTTTTGAATGCATGGTGGCTTGCAGCCGCCATGGTAATTATTCTAGGAATCGGATTTTCATTAGTTCCTGCCGCAATGTGGCCCTCTGTTCCAAAAATTATCCCCGAAAAACAGTTGGGTACAGCATATGCCGTAATTTTCTGGATTCAAAATATTGGATTATGGATAATCCCACTTTTATTAGGAATAATTCTTAATTCAACAAATCCTGAAGTAACACCTAATAAAATAGCTGTTAAAGAGGCAGTAACCAGTGCTTATAAACAGGTATTATCCGAAAAAACTTTTGCTCTGTCGGTTAAAGAAATTTCACAGCTTGCTGAAAAAGCAAGCAGCCGTACTATTGATTCACTGGTGCAAAATACAATTTATGAGGCAGTTCTAACTTCATCGGTTGATATGGGAAGTCTGAAAAGCACTATTTCAGCGAGTACTGCAAGTGCTCTTTCAGCCGTTAATTCTGCAAAAGATAAAGATAAATTTGCCAGGGAAATTGAAATTAAAACATCCCAGGCAATCTATCCAATAATTGAAAAATCAAGGTTGAACCTGAGATACAATTATTTCTTTGATCTGGTAATGTTTACTTCTCTCAGTATACTCGCTCTGGTATTTGCATTCCTCCTTAAAGCTGAGGATAAAAAGAAAGGTTACGGACTCGAGATGCCGAATATTAAAAAATAAATCACCGTCTATAAAAGTTCGTTCTGTGTTTGGAGATCCCTCACTTCGTTCGGGATGACATCATGATTGAGTGATTATGGAGGAAGAAGCGGTGGTTCGCCATTGAAAAGTTTAAAATTCCAGCTATCAATAGGCGAACCACCGCTTCTTCCTCTTTGTAACCACAAAAAAGTGTCATCCCGAGCAAAGCGAGGGATCTCCTTTTACCATACTTTTCCTTACTTCACTTTTAAGATTTGACATCAAGAACATACCCCACGGTTGGAATTGTAGTGATACTTATCCCGGGGTCATTTTTAAGATAAGCTCTTAATTTAGAAATAAATACATCGAGGCTTCTGCCGGTATAATAGTCCGACTCACCCCATGCGTCTATCATTATCTCTTCCCTTTTGACGAGATTGTTAATTGAATTGCTGAGTAAACTGAGAATTCTGTTCTCTTTTAATGTAAGTCTTCGTTCTTTATCCCCGAAGATCAGGAGTTGGTTTTTCGAATCAAATTCAAATTTTCCAATCCGTACCGGATTATTCCCATTAGTTACGTCCGGAAAATGCTTTATCCTGTTTATAATAGCTCTGATGCGGTAAAGAAGTTCTTCCTCGTCAAACGGTTTTGTAATGTAATCATCCACTCCGATCCTGAAACCCTTTATCTTGTCCTCTTTAAGTGACCTGGCTGAAAGAATAATCACCGGTATTTCACTGTTCAATTCTTTGATTTTCTCTGCCAGGGTAAAACCATCCATATTAGGAAGCATGAGGTCAAGTATGCAAAAGTTAAAATCATTTGTCCTGAATCCATTTAACCCGGAGATGCCATCTCTGTAAAGCTTTACGTCAAATCCGTTTACTTCCAGAAAGTCCACGAGAAGGAAACCGAGATTGACATCATCCTCTACAAGAATAATCTTTGTTTTCAACTCAGATTTTTTCATTTGTTTTCAGACATTGGAAATTCTAATGAAAAACTGCTTCCTTTTCCTTTTGAACCTGAGACTCTGATTTTTCCTTTCATTTTTGTTACAATATTTTTTACATGATACAATCCAAGTCCAAAACCATTGTTATCATGTACATCTCCTGTCGGGACCCTGTAATATTTGTCAAATATCTGTGCCTGCTGATCCTTTGCAATTCCAATTCCATTGTCTGAAATATTGATCACTACAATCCTGTTTTTTGATTTCAGAAGAATATTAATTTCAGGTGCCGATTTGCAGTATTTGATCGCATTTTCCACAATGTTGCCTATAGCTATATGAAACAGATCGACGTTTCCGGCAATATCGAAATTACTTCCTTCCTTCTGAAAAGAAAATGATCCTCTTTTCTCTGAGATCTGAACTGAAAAGGTCTCAATAACATTTTCTATTACCTGCGAAACATCAATAGATTCATTGAACAATGGCATACCTGTTTCAGAGAATGAGGTTTTAAGCAGCTCTTCGACTCTTTGTTTAAGTTTGTCGTGTTCAGTTTTAATTACATGTGAATAGAAACTTAGTTTCTTATCATTCTCTACCGTTTCAGCTTTTGAGATCATACTGTTTGCCAGAGAAATATTTGTAAGAGGAGTCTTGAATTCATGAGTCATATTGTTAACAAAATCAACAATATTTTCTGTAAGCACTTTTTCCTTTTTATAATAGCCAAAAATCATTATAATTGAAAGAGTCACTAAAATCAATAAGATGATTGAAAAAATAAAAATATATCCGATTTGTGCTATAATAAAATCGCGTTTTTCAGGAAATTTGATCCTTAATTCGAATCCTGTCTGCTGCAAAGCTTTTTCCAGATCATTACTGAAATAGACACTTTTATTTGCAGTATTGTTTTTATTCACCTTGCTATCTATAATATCGAACTCGAAATCAAGATTGATACCATAATACTTAAGATCGTTTCTGATCATTGAACCGATACCTTTCCATTCCTCGCGGTTTTTCATCATCAGATAACAGGATCCACCCTTGTCTTCCCTCATGCAGTTTGTTACTTCTTTACATATAGCCTGGTCCATCGCAAGGTTGTCCACAATGCGGTTCATTGCCATATTTACGCTGTGATTGAACTGAGCTTCCTGCATTTTTGCAGCCTTAAGAATCCAGATTATCTGTATACCGACAAGGCTGACAAGACAAGCAAGTGTCAGAATGAGAAGCATTAACTGAAATTTTGATTTTTTTATCATTCTCAAAAATAAATAGATTTTGCTTTAATAGTGTAAATTTAACATCGGCTTAACACGAATTAACCTGCATATAACCTCGCCAGAAAAAATTAATTCTATTTTTGTTGTGATCAAATTATTTAACTTACAGAGATATGAGAAAAATTATTATTGGTTTATCGGGATTATTAATAGTTGCTTTTGTCGCTATAAAAGTTGCCAATGCCCAGACTGCTCCTCAGGAGGTTAAGAAGGCTGCAACCGAAACAAAAGCTGATTGTGGAAAATGTCCATCATCCGCAGCTTGTGAGAAAATGGCAGATTCCAAAACAGCCGAAGTAAAAAAATGCGATCCTGCAAAATGCAAAGAGATGGGATGCGATCCGGCAAAGTGCAAAGAAGGGAAATGCGACCCTGCTAAATGCAAAGCCAAATGTGATCCTTCAAAGTGCAGCGGGATGGCTAAAAAGTAGTTTAAATTCAATAAATTAGTTGTAATTCAGTTTAAGAGTATTAAGTCCTGTTTGAGTCATAATTATCCGGTAAAACTCCGGAAGTTATGACTCTTTTTTATTGAGATCCAGGTAATTAAAGTTTGTATCTTTACTGGTCAGAAGATATATCCATAAACGATAATACCTTACTTCAATGGAAACAAACGAATTTGAAAAATCTAAAGTCTTTACTTTCAGCGAATCAATAGAATATTCGGATGGAGGCATAGTCAGCAAAACTATTCTGAAGAAACAGACAGGAAACATTTCCCTCTTTTCTTTTGCAAAAGGTGAAGCATTAAGTGAACATACTGCTCCCTTCGACGCTATGATAACAGCGGTGGATGGAAAAGGAGTAGTGATAATAGGAGGGAAGTCATTCATACTCGAATCTGGTCAGAATATTATTATGCCTGCAAATATCACACATGCGGTAAATGCAGTCGAGAAATTCAAGATGGTGCTGACTATGATAAAAAGCAGTTAGCAAACTTTATGGTTCTGGGTACCCGGTACTGCGTCCTGGGTTTGAAGAACTTATTTTTTATTTGTCCGAAAGTCCATCAGAAACAACTGGTATTTAATTATCTTTGTTAAAGGGCAGAATAATTTTACTGTAAAATATTATAATAGATTATGCCTGAAGAAGTAGTTTATTATGTGACACAGTACGGGTATTTAGCAATTTTTATTCTGGTTTTTCTACAGGAGATAGGAATGCCTAATCCATTTCCTAATGAGTTGTTGCTTATCTTCTCAGGGTATTTATCATTCAAAGGTCTTCTATATATTCCTTTTGTAATTCTTACTGCAATATTTGCCGACTTTATCGGAACAAATATGCTATATGTTATTTTTTACAGCACCGGTACGTATATTATGCAGAAAAAACCAAAGTGGTTCCCATTGTCTGACAGAATGATAGGAAAACTCACAACTAAAATATCCAAAGGAGGACAGCTAAGTATATTTATTTTTCGTCTGACACCATTTACCCGGGGATATACATCTGTTATTACCGGTCTGCTCCAGGTCAAACCAAGAATATTTTTACCTCTTGCATTGATTTCCGGTATAACCTGGGCTACTGTTTATGTTGTTATCGGTTATTATATAGGTCCCTTCTGGGATCTGTTTGCCGGGAATATAGGCAGTTTTAAATATATCATGCTTGCTGTACTTGCAGTTGTATTTTGTTTATTTCTTCTTGTTTATTTAAACAGGAAAAAGGAAAATCATGAAGAAAATGCAGGAATAAATAATTCCTGTACAATCTGAACTTAAGTTAATATATTCTTCAATATTCTAATTCGCTATATGAAAATTCATGTGATCTCAGAGACTCCCTTTATAATGAAAGCAACAGGTGTGCATACTGCTTTCATGAATCATATTGCATTGTTAAAGGAGAAAGATGATATTGAAGTCGTGGTAAATAATGAAGGCACAGGGGATATTTTTCATGGTCATACATATGGCCTTTATTATTTATGGAAGGGGAGAAAATATAAAGGAAGAAGAGTATTTACAGCTCATGTCATACCGGATTCAATAAAAGGATCTTTACCTGTCTGGTGGCTTTTTATGCCATTTATCAGGTTTGGCCTAAAGATAGTTTATTCATATGCTGATGTCTGTATAGCTATCTCACCAATGGTAGAAAAAGCTATTATCAATACAGGAGCTAAGACAAGGATAGTGAATATATATAATCCTGTTAATATTGATACCTGGAAGAGAACTGAAGAAAAACGGAAGAGAGGAAGGCAGATGCTTGGATTAACCGGGGATGAATTTATTGTTCTTGGAGTAGGCCAATTAGTTGGAAGAAAGGGTGTTGAGGATTTTCTTGATATTGCGGAATTAATTCCGGAAGTGAGATTTGTATGGGTAGGCGGCAGGCCTTTCGGGGGATTAACGGAGGGCATTAAAAGGATTAATGAAAGATTTACCAATGCCGGAGACAATGTACTCAAGACAGGACAGATAAACCTGGAAGAAATGCCTTTGATCTATGCTGCTGCAGATTTGATGCTTTTTCCATCATACCAGGAAAACTGTCCTCTGGCACCCCTTGAAGCCGCTGCCTGCGGAATGCCTGTTATATTCAGAGATATAGAAGAATACAGATTATTGTACAAGAATCCATATCTTAAAGCCGGAAGCACTGAGGAATTTATAACTCTTACTAAAAGAATGATTGAAGACAGACAGTTTTATAATGAAGGGCTGAAAGTATCAGAACAATTGCTCGTTCAGTTTGATAAGGAAATTGTCAGAGAAAAACTTATAAGTGTTTATAAAAGTCTATTGATCAACCATCCCTCATCCGTAATGCTCAGTACCCACCTTATTTCCTGATTATCCGAATATTTATTAGAGTTAATAAGAATAGTATCATTAAATATTATTGTTTATATTTTTCTATTCCATCCCATTTCCAGTACAGTGAGTGATCCCATATGTTATTTTATATTATTATGAAGGCCGGATATAAGTTTAATCTTACATTATTCATTGTATTTCTGGTTTGTTTTTCACTTGTCGTTGTGACGGGTATTAATAAAGCTCTTTTTACGGATATCAATTCTTTGGGAGCATATTTATATCCTTTTATCTGGGCTTATCTGACTTTTCTGGGCGATACCCTTGCCAGCAGTGTAATATTGATTCTTTTTATAAGAAAAAGACCTGATCTTGTATGGGCAGGAATAATTGCCGCCATTATTGCAGCACTGGCAGTCAATTTACTAAAGTCGTTTTCAGATATTCCACGACCACCAGCAATAATCGATAAAAGCATAATCAATATAATTGGCCCGGCACTTTATGTTCATTCTTTTCCATCCGGACATACCGTTACTATCTTTACGCTTACAGGCATATTGATGTTTTATTTCAGATCCATGCTTTTCAGGCTTTGCATGGTGTTTATAGCATTACTGGTTGGAATATCAAGAATTGCAGTAGGGGTGCATTGGCCGGCTGATGTCCTTGCTGGCGCCGCCTTGGGTATTCTTTTTGCAACGATTGGAGTGTATGCTGTAACCAGGTTTGGATGGAATAGTGCAAGACCGCTGCAGCTTATAACCGGATTTGTCCTGATTGCTTCAAATATTTATCTTCTGTTTTTTTACGACTGTAAATACGATCAGGCTATCTATTTCCAGTATTTCTTTTCATCAGCAGTTTTAGTTGCCGGTGTCAGAGAATATTATTTACTTCTGAAAAACCATTAAAATCAGAATCGCCTATCTCACATCTCACATCTCACATCTCACATCTTGTTAAGACATCTTAATCAGAATCGCCTTCAGAGTATCAGTGACGTCTTCCTCCTCATCCACACATCTTTCGAGCATCTCGAGGATTTTATTGTTTTTTAATAATTCTTTTGTATCTTCCTCTTTTTCAAATAGTTCAGATATACCTGTAAAATATATCTCATCGGCTTTGTGCTCAATTGCAGTAACTACCCGGCAAGCTTTGCTTATTTTTTCTTTGTTGGCTACCGGATCCTTCAGGCAATGAATTGCCAATTCAATCTCTTTTGCTCCTTCATAGACCAGTTCGGCCATCTCCTTGTAGATTGGCATCATCTTTTTTGGCCGGTAGAGACAAATCCTGCGGGCGATCCCATTTATTGAATCGACCACATCATCTATATTTGCTGTAAGTTCATGGATATCCTCCCTGTCGAAAGGAGTAATAAAAGATTTGTTAAGTTGCTCATACGTTTTAATAGTGATCTCATCTCCTTTATGTTCAACATCCCTTATCTCCTTGTAATATCTTTCATGGTCACCGATTTCGGTACTGGCCAGAAGTTCTTTAAGAAGTTCAGTTGCTTTAACAAGGTTTTGTGCATCGCTTTCAAATAGTGGAAAGAAAGAATGGTCTTTCGGCACAAAAAATTTGAGAATTCTATCAATGTTCATAATTATCAATATTATATTACGGTATGAATTTTTAACTTATGCAAGTATCAACTTAAGAAGATGGTACATTAATGAACCTACGACTGCAGATACCGGGATGGTAAGCAGCCATGCCCAGAAAATCTTGGTTGTGACACCCCATTTGACAGCAGATGCACCTTTTCTTGCTCCTGCACCTATAATTGCCCCTGTAATAACGTGAGTGGTACTGACTGGAATCCCAAAATGTGTTGCCCCAAATAGTGTTAATGCGCCTGCTGATTCTGCACAAAATCCTTCAAAAGGTTTGAGCTTGGTTATTTTTTGCCCCATCGTTTTAACGATCCTCCAACCGCCTAGTAATGTTCCTAATGCAATCGCACCCTGACACGATAAGACAATCCACAATGCAATCGGGTCACTTTTTGTAGCGAAACCGGTAACTACCAGTGCCAGCCAGATAATTCCCATTGACTTCTGTGCATCATTTCCTCCATGTCCAAGGCTGAAAGCCGCTGCTGACAGGAGCTGGAGCCTTCTGAAATGTTTATCAATTCCGGAAGGAGAATGTTTTCTGGCCAGAAAGATCACAATTGCTGAAATAATAAATGACATAACCATACCCAGAAGAGGAGCTATTACTATAAATAATACAATTTTTATTACTCCGCTCATTATCACCGATCCCCAACCTGAACTTGCAACAGCTGCTCCAACCAGCCCGCCCACAAGTGTATGTGAGGAACTGGAGGGAAGGCCAAGCCACCATGTTACAAGGTTCCAGGCAATAGCGGCCACAAGGGCAGAAGCAATGATGGTAAGATTAATTACATCGGGATTTATGACTCCTTTTCCCATAGTTTCAGCAACTTTATGAGAGAAGACAAGAAAAGCCACAAAATTAAAGAAAGCAGCCATACTAACAGCGGCTACGGGAGAAAGAACTTTTGTTGAGACAACGGTTGCTATCGAATTTGCTGAATCATGAAATCCATTAATAAAGTCAAAAATTATAACCAGTGCAACAACAATATATAAAAAGGTCATTTTGTTTATCTATGAAATATAAAACGAGAATAATTTGCAGATAATTGTTTGATCAAAAGTGTCAAGTATTTCATATTCTGATAATTACATTTATAAAGTTTTCCGGATTCAGGCGCTGCAAAGTAATAACTTTAGTCCAAAATTCAAAATGATTCGATTATAAAGTTATCAATATTATTATTACAATTATATTTTCTTTTACAGGTTCTTTAAGATTGTGCAAGTATCATATGAAGAATGTGGTAGATCGAAAAACTAACAAGTGCCGAAACAGGAATAGTAAGGATCCAGGCCCAGAATATCTTTGTTGTAACACCCCACTTGACTGCTGATACACCTTTCCTCGCTCCGGCTCCAATTATCGCTCCTGTAATTGTATGCGTTGTACTTACAGGGATCCCAAAATGAGTCGCACCAAAGAGTGTAAGAGCCCCTGCAGTTTCAGCACAGAACCCTTCAAAGGGTTTGAGCTTGGTGATTTTTTGGCCCATTGTTTTAACTATCCTCCATCCGCCTGTTAACGTTCCTAAAGCAATGGCAGCATGACATGACAAAACAATCCATAATGCAATCGGATCATTTTTTGTTGCTAAACCGCTAACAACCAGGGCAACCCAAATAATCCCCATTGATTTCTGGGCATCATTACCACCATGCCCAAGGCTGAAGGCAGCAGCTGATAGTAGCTGAAGTCTTCTGAAATGCTTATCTACACCAGATGGAGAATGGTTCCTTGCCAGGAAGATCACAATCGCGGATATTATAAAGGACATAACCATTCCAAGTAAAGGTGCTATTACTATAAAAACAACAATTTTTATAACTCCGCCAATTACCACAGAACTCCATCCTGAACTGGCAACTGCTGCTCCTACTAATCCGCCAACCAGAGTATGTGAGGAGCTGGAAGGAAGACCATACCACCATGTTGCAAGGTTCCATGCAATTGCGGCAAACAATGCTGCAGCAATAACGGTAAGATTAATTACATCAGGATTGATGACTCCTTTCCCAATGGTGGTCGCAACTTTCAGAGGGAAGATCAGGAATGCAACAAAATTAAAGAATGCAGCCATTCCAACAGCTGCTAAAGGAGAAAGAACTTTTGTCGAGACAACTGTTGCAATTGAATTGGCAGAATCATGGAACCCGTTTATAAAGTCAAAGACCAAAACGAGCCCGATTAATATATATAAAAATGTCATGTTAATAATTTTAAATAGAGATTGGAGTAATAATTTGTGATGATCTGGTGAATTGAAGCGAACAATAGTTCATATTATATTGTTGAAGTTTGTATCCTGGTAATTTTTATACATAACAAGATAATAAATTGATGTGAAACGATTCGAATATGCATTGTTAAGTTTTTGTTACATTTTTGTCTCAGGTTGCTGCTCAGAAATAATTAACCGCATTCAAATCCTCTACTCAAAAAATCATTGTTTATATTGCTAAATTGTACTAATTTTATCCGGATAATTTTTAACCTTAAAAAATAATTGAATATGAGCGACATACGTAATCTGAAACCAAAGGAATTATGGAATTACTTCCATGAAATAACACAGATCCCCCGTCCATCAAAACATGAGCAAAAGATGGTTGAGTTTATGAAGGATTTTGGTAAGAAACATAACCTCGAAACAATTGTGGATAAAACAGGTAACGTAATTATACGGAAACCGGCTACAAAAGGGATGGGAAAAAGGAAAGGTGTTATATTCCAGACACATCTCGATATGGTGCCTCAGAAAAACAGCGATAAAAAGCATAATTTTGAAAAAGATCCTATCGAAACTGTTATTGACGGTGAGTGGGTAAGAGCAAATGGAACAACTCTGGGAGCGGATAATGGCATCGGAGTTGCTTCAACCATGGCAGTTCTGGCATCAAAGGATATTGTCCATGGACCAATTGAAGCTCTGTTTACGATTGATGAAGAGACTGGTATGACCGGTGTTTTCGGGCTCAAAAAGGGACTTTTAAAAGGCGATATACTCATGAACCTCGACTCAGAGGATGAAGGTGAGCTTTATGTTGGTTGTGCAGGAGGTGTTGATGTAAATATCACGAAGGATTATGCTGAAGAAAAATCACCGAAGGGAATGGTTGCTTTCAGGATCACTGCAAAAGGGCTGAAGGGTGGTCACTCCGGTGTCGATATCTCATTGGGAAGAGCAAATTCGAACAAGATAATGTTCAGATTTCTGATGCAGGCAGAAGCCGATTTTGGTATCAGGCTTGCCGAAGCATCAGGCGGAGATCTGAGGAATGCTATACCTCGCGAATCTTATTCAATAGTATTGGTACCTGAGATCAAAGCGAAAGAATTTGAAAAGTTTGTTAAAGATTATGAGAAAATGTACAAAGCAGAATTTTCGGATACTGAACCTGACCTTAAGTTTATATCTGAAAAGGCAGATCTTCCTGCTAAAGTTATGAATCAGGGTGAACAATACAGGATCATAAGAGCCCTGTTTGTCTGTCCCAATGGTGTCCAAAGAATGAGCCAGGCAATGAAGGGACTGGTAGAGACATCAAACAACCTTGCAATTGTAAGGTGTATACACGGCAAGTTTGAGGCATATAATCTCACACGCAGTTCAGTCGATTCTGCCAAAGAGGCAACTGCCTGGAAGATTGCAGCGGTCTTTCAACTGATAGGCGCGGAAATTACAATGACCGGTACATACCCGGGCTGGAAACCGGATATGAATTCGCCGATTCTGAAAACAATGAGTGATGTTTACAAAGATATTTACGGTAATGTTCCGGAAAAAAAGGCAATTCACGCCGGTCTTGAATGTGGTCTTATAGGCGGTGTTTATCCAAACCTCGATATGATATCATTCGGTCCGACGATCAGATACCCTCATTCTCCTGACGAGAAGGTCAATATTGCATCAGTAGTTAAGTTCTGGGATTTTCTTGTTGGTACGCTGAAACATATTCCGGTTAAAAACTAAATATAAAGAGAGGTTTCTCAAGGTTGAGAAACCTCTCTTTATATTATTCATTTTAGTCTGAAAATGATGTGGGGCAGATTAAAAAGCTCAGTTATGGCGGATATGAAAATCATATCGCATGATGGAATGCTTTTATTTCTTAGTCTGACCCCATTATTACTGATTATCCTCATTAGACTTATTTTTCCATTAATTTCCGGGATTATTTTTGCCAGATCCGGTTTTCTTATTGATAGATACTATTCACTCACAGCTATTACGTTTGTTTCAATAATTCCAATGCTTTTTGGAATGGTATATGCCTTTATCTTTCTCGATGAAAACGATTTGTCCCTCCATCCGGAACAAAAGGAGAAACCTGCATATAGAAGTAAATTAAGCTTGAGAATAATAGTTACGATAGCTCTCAGTTTTATTATGGTTCTCTTAAGTATTCTAGTTGCCAATCCTGTTTCTACTGAGGGATGGTTGAGAACTGGCTTTGTGACATTACTTTTATCAATCCAATCCCCATTTGTTTTTTTTCTCATCTGCAGTCTGGCCGAAAACAGAACTGAAGGCTTGTCTCTCTCAAAGATTTATGCAATTTTTCTTATTACAGTTCCTTTAGGGCTCCTGCTTCATCATCCGTGGAATTATCTGGCATTTTTCTCTCCGCTTTACTGGATAGGATGGACATGGATAGAATCTTCACCTGTTGAAAGTCTTGAATACGGTATAATAGCCATGCTTATTACTGCTATCGCTGTATTTATTTTCTTCCGCCACTTTTTAAAGAAACATCACGCCTGAGATTCCTTTTTTTCTCCAGCACCTTATAGCTTTATCTCGACAAGGAGATCATCTTTCATTACATTGGTATTGGATTTAGCAGTGACTTTAACAACCGTCCCGTTTACAGGAGATAGAAGTTCATTCTGCATCTTCATTGCTTCGAGAATTACTACAGGTTCACCTTTAACAACTGTGGAGCCTTCTCTCACAAGCACATCGATTATTTTGCCCGGCATGGGAGCTTTAATGTATTCCCTCTCAATTTTGCCACGCTTCGAACTTAATACTTTCATCCTCTTAAGTGAAAAAGGCGTTTCCACTGTAAATGTGTAACTTATATCATTAAAGAGAATTTCATATTTATTCTGACTGGAACGTACAATCTCAACAGGGTACTTCCGGTTCTTCCATAATATATAGGTACCATATTTTTCATCAGCCTTAAGCTTAACCTCATAATCCCTTTTCCCGATCCTGATTGTCTGTTTCAGCGGAAGGGAAAAACTGAATTTCCTGTTTTCGGAAGAAAGCGCGTATAATTTTTTTATCTGAAGATTATCATTTGCCATGACTAACAGCTTGATTTAAAATTGATTTATTCTCTTGTTTAGCAACCATGGACTCATCTCTTTTCCATGTTCAAAATTGACATTTATACTGTCATCATTAAGGTTTTCTTCTATAAAGAGTTTGGTAGCAAGCCATGCTGCGAGCATCTCTTCATACTCACTGTTAAAATAGTATCTTTCAAGATCTTTTTCTATAAATGCAGTTGTAAAGCTGCCATCCTGGAACTTCTGATGCCGGACAAGCATCCGAAAGAATGGCAGTGTCGTTTTTGTCCCTTTAATCCAGACTTTATCGAGTGCCATTTTGCAGTTTTTTATTGCATCCTTCCGGTCTTTGCCTGTAACAATCAGTTTGGCTATCATAGAATCGTAGTTTGCAACTATCGAAGAACCCACCTGAACGCCGGTATCTACCCTGACACATGAATCAGTTGGCATATGCAAATTTTCAATTTTACCCGGATCAGGCGCAAATCCTGCCTGAACGTCTTCAGCATTTATCCGACATTCGATGGCCCAGCCTTCAAGCTTAATATCATTTTGCCTGAATTTTAATTCTTCTCCATTTGCAATCCTTATCTGTTGTTCAATCAGGTCAAGTCCTGTAATTATCTCAGTAACAGGGTGTTCAACTTGAATTCTTGTATTCATTTCCATGAAATAGAAATTTTTCTCCGAGTCAAGCAGAAATTCCACTGTTCCGGCTGAATGATAATCGACTGCTTTGGCAATCTGGACTGCCATATTGCCCATTTTTTGTCTCAGTTCATCATCAAGAGCACCCGATGGAGCTTCTTCAAGAAGCTTTTGGTGTTTTCTTTGAATAGAACATTCCCTTTCTCCAAGATGAATTACATTTCCTTTTGTGTCGCCAAGTATTTGAAATTCAATATGCTTTGGATTTTCAATGTATTTTTCTACAAATACTGAAGGATCGTTGAAAGCTTTTTCAGCTTCTTTGGAGGCAATGATAAACATCTTCTCCATCTCATCAGCCTTTCGTACGATTCTCATACCTCTTCCACCGCCTCCGGATGCAGCTTTTATTATTACCGGATAACCGATCTTTTCAGCAATAACAGCAGCCTCTTCCTCATTTGCAATATTACCCTCGCTTCCCATGGCCATCGGAATTCCAATGGCTAAGGCAATCCTGCGTGCAATAGTTTTATTCCCCATTTTATAAATAGCATCAGGAGAGGGTCCAATAAATATTAATTTATTTTCGATACATTTCTGAGCAAAGTAGGCGTTCTCAGCCAGGAACCCATATCCGGGATGAATAGCATTTGCTTTTGTTTTCAGCGCAATAGCTATAAGTTTTTCGATGTCGAGAAAAACAGGGATCTCTGATATATCATCAGTATTATCAAATATCACATCGGCCGATGCCAGATACATGGCATTAGGCTCAACAGCTGTTTTAACAGCAACAGTTTCAATTTTCATCAAATGGGCAGTCTTCATTATCCTCACCGCAATCTCCCCTCTGTTGGCAATCAGTATTCTCTTAATTTTTGTCATATGTTTTATTATTCTAAGAGTTCAAAGCAAAGTTCAAATTATTGTTGCATGTTCCATATTGCATGGTGCGGGTTGCTTTGCTTAATCTGAGTTAAAAAGCCAGATCCCGGTCTCAAAAAATATACCAGCAAAATTAAAAAAGCAGATAAAGCGATCAAAGATAGAAAAAATGCTATTTCATATGTATAGCTGATTTTTATCATAGCTATACTTTTGCCTTCCCCGTATCCATAAAACCCGTATAAATTGATGCACTGTAATATTAAGAGTACGTGAATGCTAAGTTTAACGAACAGGTTTTTAACTTTCCCAAGTACCGGAATAAGCAGCACTGTAGCAAGAAACAGATGATTCTCGTGGGCAGATGTCATAACAAATGGAAATATGAAGGTCGAAAAACCGGTAACCAGGAATAGATTATAGTCGATTTTATTGATATAATTATTCTTATTTAATTTATTAATGAAGAAATAAATAAGTAATAGCAGTGTGAGTATGGCCATAGACCTTAATGAGGCATTTGATATCATAATATCGTCAGAGATGCTATAAATAGGGTCGCCCGGAGAATTTAGATAATATGCAATCGGGAACCAGCCATTAAGGAAATTAGCGGTTAATGGCATAGCACTTCCAGCATCAACAAATGTTCTTAGTAATCTGAACGGATTACCTGATCTGACGAAAAAATAAAGTGAGTAATCGATAAAGAGTATCGCAGGGAAGACAAAGATGTGAAGTGTTTTAATATCTCTGTTTTTGAAATATTGATACAGACAATAAATAAATAAGGAAAGGACTATTACTTGCACCTGCGGTTTCATCAGAAAAGCAAAGCCAAGAAATATTCCTGCTATAAGATAATTCCGGGATGTTGCTTTAAGAGAAAAAAGTATGAAACACAGGATAAAAAAAGTAAACTGAAAATCGCAATACCCCTGAGTAAACATTATCAGGAACCATGGATGAAGCCAATAGAGTAGCAGGTAATATTTTGAAACATTAATTTTTTTGAAGATCAGATATAAGACTATCAGATTTCCACAATCGAACAGAAGATTAATTAGTTTATATATAATAAAATAATCAGTGTTCAGTTTTACTGCTAAACCGGCCCCAAGTTCAAATAGCTGATACTGAAAAGGATAATAGATTCCCTGATATGAAGCGATCAATCCGTCTTTAAAAGCGTGTAATCCCCATTCATGATATGTTGCCATATCAAAGATCCCCATGTATGATAATGACATAAATCTTAGAACCAGGCCTGCAAGGATAGCTGCCCAAAAAAGAATTATTGCAGTTTTCTTCATTTTAGAAATTTCAATACCGTTTTGTCAATTCTGAATTTTAAGGTGAATAATAACAGAATCATTTTTATTCCTAAAGTAAAAGCTTTTAGCAGGTTGCCGGTAACAGAACTCGTGCCGATCCTTTCCTTATAAACTACCGGAATTTGAATACATTTGTATTTCCTGATGTAGCCCCTGGCCATCATTTCAGGGCCAAAAAAATTTGATTTAATCTTAAATAAGGGTAATAATTCCAATATCACATTTCTATGCACTAACCTGTATGTACACCCAACATCCGTCAGAGTATTTGTGTTGAAAAGAACTTCCAGCAATTTGGCAACAACCCAGTTTCCGAATCTGAGAAACCAGCCCATATTTGCCCCCGACCATATTAATTCCTTATAGGTTCTTGAACCATAAACTATATCTACATCTTCGCTGTAAGAAAGTAATTTATGTATATCAGTAGCAAGAAATGTATCGTCTGGTTCACAAACCACAATTAAGTCTCCTCTTGATTCTTTAAAACCTCTGATAATTGCGCTTCCATAGCCTTGTTCGCTTTCCATTATTTCAATGGCAGAAGTTCCAGCTATTTCATAAGAAGTTCCTTTAGCGGCATTATTGTTTATTACCAGTATCTCGTCGACGATTTCTAATTCTTCAAATTCATTAATTACTTTTTTTATCGAATCCTTTTCATTAAAGGTAGGAAGTATAAGACTGATTTTTTTCCCTTTATACATAACCTGAGCTGAATCTGGTTGGTTACAATTAAGAACATTTTTTCCCAATTGTAAGTTATACTAATTTCCCTGCTAATTTACTAAAATAAAGTTTTTTAAGAGCTATGTTGCTGAAATGGCTCAACGGCTCAACGGCTCAATGGCTCAACGGTAAAACCCTTATTTAATGAGTGCCGTTACGCCCTTGCGCCCTTCTGCCTTATAACGGCATATTCCCATGCTTCCTTGCCGGCACTTTGACCCATTTATTATTAAGTGCATTAAGTGCGGAGAGGATTTTTTTCCGTGTCACTGCAGGATCAATTACTTCATCGATATAACCGCTTTCATCTGCAATAAAAGGATTTGCTATCTTATCACGGTATTTCTTTACGAGCTCTTTTTTAAGCTCAGCCGGGTTCTTCGATTCGGCCAGTTCTTTTCTGTAAAGAATTGCAACAGCTCCATCAGGTCCCATAACAGCAATTTCTGCAGATGGCCAGGCAAAACTGAAATCACCCCCAAGATTTTTACTGTTCATAACAATAAATGCTCCTCCATAAGCTTTGCGGAGTATGATGGTTATTTTCGGGACAGTGGCTTCACTATAAGCGAATAGCAATTTGGCACCGTGCCTGATTATGCCAGCATGTTCCTGATCAACACCCGGCAGGAATCCTGGTACATCTTCAAATGTAATAATGGGTATATTAAACGCATCACAAAACCTGATAAACCTTGCGCCCTTTGTCGATGAATCGATATCCAGTACACCGGCAAGAACTTTAGGCTGATTTGCAACAACTCCGATAGTTTTGCCTTTTAACCTTGCAAAACCTGTTACGAGGCTTGCGCCAAACAGCTCAGATGTTTCAAAAAGACTGTTTTTATCAACAATCTGGGCTATCACATCCCTTACGTCGTATGCTTTATTAGGATCTTCGGGAATTATATCCCTTAATTTGATATTAATTTCATTAATTGATCCATCGTCGCTCACAACCGGAGGGTTTTCAACATTATTGGAGGGAAGATAGGATAGAAATTTTTTCAGAGCCAGAATAGTATTTTCCTCATCATCATAGATCATATGAGCAACACCGCTTTTACGTGCATGAACTTCAGCTCCACCCAATCCCTCGGATGTTACATCTTCATTCAGAACCTCTTTGACAACATTGGGGCCTGTGACAAACATATAGCTGGTATGATTTACCATAAAGACAAAATCAGTGAGGGCAGGAGAGTAGACAGCTCCACCGGCAGCAGGACCCATTATTACAGAGATCTGGGGAATAATTCCGGAGGAATGGATGATATTATGGAAGATACCGGCGTAACCGCTGAGACTTGCAACACCTTCCTGGATCCTTGCACCACCGGAGTCTATCAGGGCAATTATGGGTGAACCCATTTTGAGCGCCATCTCCTGGATCTTTGCGATTTTTTTTGCATGAACAATCCCCAGCGAACCACCCATTATCGTGAAATCCTGGGCATATGCAAAGACAAGCCTTCCATTTACTTTTCCATGCCCGACAATTACCCCATCGCCATACGATCTTTCAACTTTTCCGAATTCAACAGGCTGATCAGCTGGTGTTACAAAGGCATCTATCTCCTCAAATGTACAATAGTCGAATAACAGATTGATGCGTTCGTGAGCTGTAAGCTTACCTTTTGAATGCTGCTTTTCAGCTTGTTTAGGGCTATATTGTTTTTCTATTGCTGACTGGCGGTCAGTGAAGGCCTTATAATACTTACCCGATAAATCCATACCCATTTTATTTTACGGTGTCAAAAATAGACAATATCAAGTTAATTACAAAAAGTACCTTCGAACGGATTAAAGGCCGATTATGTAATATAATGATAAACAAACAAATGGGTAATAAGTTATTTCGACCGAGTGGGAAATATGTCTATTGTCTTTTAACCCCCCAACCCACCCAACTACCCTTTATACACATTTATAATTTTAACCTGGAATAAAAAGAAATCAATATCCACCATCGAATTAATTACAACTACCTGTTATGGGATGATATTCCTCGTCCCCCAGCTGGCGGACGAGGAATCCTCCACTTTCAATACTGTAACATTTCTTTAGAATCATTTCTGGTTACCAACCAATTATGAGGCCCTTATTTATTACAATAACACAAGTCTCTTATAATCTATGATTTATAAAATATTGTCATAAGTAACTGTATTGGGTCTTTAAGCAACGATGTATGATGAAAAAAGGCCGTAGGCCTTGCATATATTAACGTTGGGCAAAGCCCGACGTTTGAACTACTACTATAATATCAAGCCCCGTAGTGGGCGAAATATATACATCAGAGAATTGGTCTTCATCTGGTTTGTATTACGCCCGCTACGGGGCTCATTAAGCTTCTTTGCCTGTATAAGCAGGGCGCTGCCCTGCTTTAAATCTTATGCCCCTGACGGGGCTTATCAAAAGATTAAGTATCTTTAAATGTGTAACTTATAAAATGTTGTCATTAGTAGTCCGCCGCCTAAGCGGGATTTGGCTTCGCCGAACTCCACTTCGTTCCGGTTCGTCACTTCGTTCCTCAACTTTTTACTTTCTTCGTCCACCATATCCGCCAGCTGGCGGAGAAGGTGGATTGTCTTTTGTCTTTTTATTCTTGCCCTGAGCTCTGAGCCCTGTGCCCTGAGCCCTGCGCCTATTTTGGTTTGAACAATCCCTCCGCATTAGACCCCAGCATTCCTGCCTGCAGCATTATTTCGCTTGCTTTTTTCAGCTTTTTGATCATTTTTTTATTCACAACCGGATAATGAATGATCTTTTCCAGTTTGTCGCCAATATATTCGAGGTCTTCATCGGTTGTGGTCCAGTGGCGGGAATTATAAATCGTAAGGTCAAGGGGCCTGGAATAGGAACGCAATGACTTATCTCCAACAATATTGAAATAAAAATCAAAATAAGACATAACAAGTTCACGTAATGAACGATACACAGGTTCTCTGTATTTCAGTGAGGTGAAGTTGGATTTTGCTACGGCTCCCCAATGATCATCTTCTTTGAACACAGTAATCACATGATCATCATCATTATACGCTTTCAGGTCGACAATCAGAGGTTTGTACCCATTATACTGCAATACTGCTGCGGAAAAAAGTGCGCCCTCAAAACAATGGGCGGACTTTTTCTTTATTACCCATCTTGGCGACCTGCATTCATATTTTGGATTATAATCTATCGAATCCAGAAATCCCTGGATCTTGTCAGGATCGCTCAATGTCTTTAAAAACTTAATCTCGGCTGGTGTCCACTCCATAATTTTCTCTTTTTGCCCCCCTTCCCCCCCTAAAGGGGGGCTAATTCTCTCTCTATTAGTATATTTACTTTTATCTTTTTACTTTTGTCTTTTGTCTTAGCCTCAACCTCAACCTCAACCTCAACCTCAACCTTAGCCTTTAGTTAGTTTCCTGATAATCCTCTTCATATCCTTGTATTGCCCCTCCATACTCTTCACCAGCTGAAGCTGGGCCCTTGCTCTCTGAAGATTATGAAGTTCGTGATGTATTTTAAAATAATGGTCGCCGTCAATAAAATCAGTAAGAAAACGGAGAGCAATAGTATAGGTAATTAATCGTGGTGCAAATGCAAGAAATTCCTTTTCCACATCATTCAGTGTTTCTACTGTTTCGGAAAGGTAGCCTTCAGAATATGCTTTAAAGAGATTTATATCCATTCTGATCCTGGAAAGATTATTCTCATCTTCTGAAGCAGTGTTTGCCGCTGTTCTGATAGAATCACCAAAATCATAGTGGATATATCCGGGCATTACGGTATCAAGATCAATAACACATAACGCTTTATCATTTTCATCCAGAAGTATATTATTGAATTTTGTATCGTTATGTGTGATACGAAGCGGGATCTTTCCTTCATTCCCCAGTTTTAGTATAATCTTCATCTCCTCAGCCCTTTTATGGATCTGATCAATCTCCTCAGCTACACTTTTGACTCTTCCGGCAGGGTTTTCAATTATCTTGATATTGAATGTCTGAAGTCTTTTTTCGATATTGTGAAACCAGGGAATGGTTTCGAACAGGGGGCCTCCTGGCATGTCTGACAGCATTGCCTGGAAACGGCCAATCGCTTTTCCCCCTTCAAATGCTTTATCCGGACTATCAACAACGTTATAAGAATGATGATTGGAAATAAAGATATACATCCTCCAGTAATTGCCCTCACCGTCAATGATCCAGCTTTTTCTATCACGGGAAGGGATCAGACTCAGGCATTCCCTTTTAATATCAGAACCAGGCTTGGTTCTTAATTTGTTTCTCAGATGAACGGTAACTCTTTCGATATTTTGCTGAAGTTCAGGAATGTTTTTAAAAATCTTGTTATTCAGCCGCTGAAGTATATAATCGTCTTTATCCCTTTCAACTGTCTCAATCCTGAAGGTATCGTGAATATGTCCGCTGCCATAAGGTTCACCTTTTAAAAAAGTTCCATCTGCAACAAATAATTCAAATATATCCTTCAGATTATAGCCCATATCATTTTCCTGCTTTGTGACCTATAAAAGCGTAATACATAATAATAAGATATGATGGAACACAAATCCAGTAAGCTGACTGGGTTGAGAATGTAACAGCCAGTTTCCCATATAATAATGGTAGTACAGCACCACCTGCAATAGCCATTATGATCATAGCTGAAGCGGTTTTTGTAAATCTGCCAAGCCCGCTTATTGTCAATGGCCATAATGCCGGCCACATTAGTGAGTTTGCGAGACCCATTAAAGCAACAAAAAGAACTGTTAAAGGCAAAAGAAGTTTTAATGGTGAAAAAGTAACAATATCAATAAATGGTATTGTAAAAGTCAGATGAGAAGGAGTAATAATTGCTGCAAGTGCAAAGAGTACACCAAGAATTGCGCAGATTTTCAACGCTGTAACCTGTTTGATATATTTTGGTATAAGCATTATCCCTGAAAGATATCCCACTATCATGCTTAGTAATGTAAGGGAAGTGAAATATTTTGCGGAGCTCATTGCTATTCCAAGTGATTGACCATATCTTATGATAGTATCACCAGCTATAACTTCAACTCCTACATAGAAGAAGAATGCAACTACCCCGATTATAAGATGTGGAAACTGCCATACACTTGTTTTTTTGAGGTTTGATTCACTGCTTGCTGCATCTTCTGCATCAGTGTCAACTTCAGGGAGATGAGCAAACCGGAGAAAAAGCCCAAGAAGTACAAGGATCACTGCCATAACGATATATGGATAAATAACCCTGGTTGCCAGTTCATCCAGTAAAACTGCCCTGGAAACTGCATCAGCTGCCTGTGCAAGATTTTGTTCGAGAATATTTGCATCTTTTAATATAATACTGGCAAGTATGATTGGAGCTAAAACGCCGGCAAATTTATTTGCAATTCCCATTATGCTGATTCTTTTGGCAGCACTTTCGGGGGGGCCGATAATAGTAATATAAGGGTTTGACGCTGTCTGAAGAAGAGCCAATCCCGTTCCTTCAACAAATAATCCGAGGAGAAAAAGGCCGAAGGTCCTTGTCATAGCTGCAGGAACAAAAATCAGTGCACCGGCTGCCATTATCCATAATCCCAGCGACATTCCATTTTTAAATCCTGTTTTCTTAAGGACCCATGAAGAGGGCAAGGCCATAACGAAATATGAGATGTAGAATGCAAAAGTTACAAAGTAGGCCTGAAAATCATTTAATTCACAGGCTGTCCTCAGGAATGGGATAAGAATTCCATTAAGCCATGTAACGAATCCGAAGATGAAAAAAAACAGTCCGATAATCGAAATTGAAAAGATATAATCTTTCCTGCTGATGACGTTTGTTGATGTGTTGGTAGTCATGACATGGATTTTTAATAATTCCTGATTTCTGATTCCTGATTTCTGATTCCTGATGAGAAGTTTTCAAAACTAATCTTTTTATATGATGGAAACAAGAAAAAATAAATTTGTTTTTTTAGTTCAAAAGTTATAGAACTAATCGGAATTAATTTAAATTTGTCAGAAGTCTGGAGTGTGCTTCTCTCCCGCTTCGCGGGACAAGTTGTGACAGTTCTTTTCTTTTGCCTTTTTACTTATTACTTATTACTTATTACTTATTACAGGAATCATGCTTACTCAGGAAACGAAAATTCGCGAAACTATTGAAGAGACAGGCAAAGTATTTGAAAAATTTGGTCTGACACCAATGCAGGGCAGGATCATATCCTATTTCACAGTCAGTGATCCTCCTGAAAAGACATTTGATGAGCTGGTAAAATATTTTAAAGCCAGTAAAAGCTCTGTCAGCAATTCACTTAATTTCCTTTTGCAAAATAAGATAATTGATTACAAGACATTTGCATCTGACCGTAAGCGGTATTTTTATATTACAGATTCATTCTTCATGGTTTATTTTAAAAAGGTTCTGGAGAATGTTGTGGAATTAAAAGAACTTTCTTACAGGACGGTATCAATGCGAACACCTGAATATCCTGTGGCAAGTGAAAAAATTCTGAAATGGATTGAAAATGCTAACCTGTTTCAGCAGACGCTTGAGAGTGCCCTGGAATCAATTCAAAATGAAAAATAGGATCTTAATTTAGTTTCGGTTATTCCTTATCTGAAATTTCCCTCGATTTCATTCCAAGATATCCGCCATGATGTCTTTTTGCATAATCCCTGGCACTAAAGTCAATTTTCCCCATCATAAGTACAACAAGTGCATCTCCGATCACTGTCATCATGGTTGTTGAAGTAGTAGGAGTGAGGCCGAGTGTACAAACTTCTTCAGGTGCACCAGTTGCAATAAAACAATCAGCTTTTAATGCAAGCGGACTATTTTCGTTTCCTGTAATTACTATTACCGGTATCTGGGGATAAAGATTATTTTTAAGTTCTATCAGTTCAATGATCTCTCTGGTTTTTCCCGAATTTGAAATTGCCAGCAGGACATCATTTTCCTGAAGAATTCCAAGATCGCCATGCTGAGCTTCACTTGGATGAAGAAAAATTGAGGGTGTCCCTGTTGAGCTGAAAGTAGTGGCAATATTATGAGCTATCTGACCGGCTTTCCCCATTCCGCTGGTTACCAGTTTCCCGTTTTTC
>Ga0209539_1000378_pt1 | contig 26340 bp, 26 predicted proteins | sample BarGraNGADG00312_2_FD_184499 | JGI IMG/M metagenome (GOLD analysis project Ga0209539, IMG submission 184499) | Arctic peat soil microbial communities from Barrow, Alaska - Barrow Graham LP Ref core NGADG0011-312 (SPAdes) (version 2) | ecosystem: Environmental > Terrestrial > Soil > Wetlands >...
AGTCAGCGGCCATATCGGTGAGCCCCATCATCTCGTCGAGTTCCCGAACTGCGAGCAAACCCGCGTCAGTGGTTATCTTCGCTCCCCGGAATTCGAGCCTCAAACGGCGGTCGAAGAGGAGCTTGAGACCCCCGTTTTTCGGTGCACCCATTGGATTCTCTCCCCCTGAAGTAAAAGATAGCCAATAATTGGCTTTCTAATGCATACTTAAGCAATACAAGGGGAAAGTCCTTTCCGTTTCATATGATTTATGCGGGCTACTACAAGCTGAACCTCATCCCCGAGACGGCGATGAGCCTGGTGTGCTGGCCCACCGAGGCAGACCCGTCGCTCGCCCCCGAGGGAAAGCACATCCTCAACTTCCTGTGCAACGCGCCCGCGCCCTACGCGCCGCTGGGAGACAACTGGGACCGCCTCAAGGGCTGGTACAAGGAAGCGGCCATCAAGGAGCTCGAGGAGTGGGTGCTGCCCGACGTCCGCGACCACATCGAATACATCCAGGTCTCGACTCCGCTCGACTTCGAGCGCAGGCTCCTGCACCCGCAAGGTGGCATCTACGGCCTGTTCAGCGACGTGACGTCGCTCGCGATGTTCAGGCCCCGCTCGCGCTCGAAAGCGATCAGGAACCTCTACCTGACCGGCAGTTCGACCCACCTGGGCGGAGGCGTCCCGACCACGATCGCCTCCGGGATAGTCACCTCGAAGTACATCATGAAGGACCACGGATAGGAGGAACAGGTGAAGAGATTCAGGAAACTCATGCTTCTGCTCGCGGTCGGAGGGCTCGTCGCCTTATGGTTCTCGGCGAGCGAGAGCACAAGGCGCTACCTGGTCTACATCGGCAAGCAGGTCCCCGCCCTGCCTTATCGCTACTTCATCTGATGAGACCCGAGGGCGTAGCGCCGGCGTCCCGCCGGCAAGACTTAAGAAAACGGACCTGACCCTCAAAAGTTAAGGGGAGTGCGGAATGTACGACTATGACGCAGTTGTCATCGGCGCCGGTCTGGGCGGGCTCTCCACCGCGGCGTGCCTCGCGAAGAACGGACTCAAGACGCTGGTGTGCGAGAACACCTCGTGGGTGGGCGGCTGCTGCTCGTCCTACGAGCAGGACGGCTACCAGTTCGACATCGGCGCGAGCGTCGTCGAGCTCTCGTGGATAATCGACGAGCTGTTCAAGGCCCTCGGCAAGAAGACGTCGGACTACATCGACTTCATCCCGGTCGACCCGATCTACGGCTTCGTGACCGAGGACGGCAAGCGCTTCTCCTATCCCGTCGACAAAGACGCCACGCGGGAAGTGCTGGCCGGTTTCTCGAGGGAGGACGCGGAGGCCTGGGACAAGTTCGCCAGGCTGGGCTCCGAGATCGTCACCCAGGCATTCGGCCCGATCATGACCAGCCCGTTCATGACCCTGATGGACGCGGTGAAGCTCGGCGCGAAGAACCCGAAGATGCTCGGCTACATGAGGTACGTGCTCATGAACTTCGAGAGCACGCTGTGCTCGTTCTTCAAGAGCGACAAGGTGCGCGCGTCCATGAGCCTGCAATCTTACTTCGTCGGCCTGCCGCCCGCCCTGTGCCCGGGTTACATCGCGTTCCTCGCGTACTCCGAGCACGAGGGGATCTTCTACCCTCGCGGCGGGATGGTCCAGATACCGAAGGCGATCGAGAAAGTGTTCAAAGAATTCGGCGGCGAGATGAAGTTCGACGCGCGCGTGAAGAAAGTCCTGATGGAAGGCGGGCGCGCCGCCGGCGTGGAGCTTGCGGACGGCACGCAGATACGCTCGAAGGTGGTCGTCTCGAACGTGAACGCCAAGACGCTGTACCTGGACATGATCGGGCGGGAGAACCTGCCTTCATGGGCGACCCGTGCGATGGAGAGCTACGAGGTGTCAGTGCCGGCGCCGATGATCATGCTCGGGCTCGACAAGAAGCCCGACCTCGACGCGCACCACACCTTCTGCTACACGACCCTCGAGGAGATGAACTCGATCTGGTTCGAGGACTACCTGCAGAAGAAGCTGCCGGACCGGGGCTTCATGTTCATCTCGTGGCCCACGCACGCTGACCCGTCGCTCGCCCCCGACGGGCATCACTGCCTCAACCTGGTCACCTTCGCCCCTTACGAGCTGGCTCAGGGCGACTGGGACGACATGAGGGAGCAGTACCTGGATGCCCAGTTGGATCTTCTCGAGAAGAAGTTCGGCCTCGACATACGGAGCAATATCAAAGTCGTAAAGCTCAACACCCCAAAGGACTTCGCGAGGATGTACCTGCACCCCGGCGGCGCGGTCTACGCGCTGCAGAACGACATCATGGCCAGCGCCTTCTTCCGGCCCCGGCTGCGGTCCAAGGCGGTGCCGGGGCTGTACCTGTCCGGCGCCTCCACGCACTTCGGCGGCGGGGTGCCCCCCACGATAGGCTCGGGGATCGCGGCGAGCACCTGCATCCTGGAGGACAATCAGTAGGGGTCAGGCACCGTCCACCTTTTTGTCCACCTCTGCACCATTCGCGGAAATGTTTTTACCGTTTGCGGTGGACAAAAAGGTGGACGGTGCCTGACCCCTGAATTATTTTGGGGCCCCGCAGGCTTCCATGACGCGAAGGGCCAGGCCCAGCGCGCGGGCGCCGTCCTCTCCGCTGACTATGGGGGGCTTCCGGTCGCGGACGGACTCCACAAAGTTCTCGAGCTCCAGCCGCAGCGGCTCCCCGTAACGGCTCAGGTACGGTATCTCTGTCACGGTCTCCTGCTTGTACCCCATGCGCGCGTCGTAGAAGTAATCGCTGGTCACGTAGTGGTGGATCGCGAGCGTCTGCCTGATGAGGTCCCCGCTGACGTAGGCGTCCAGCTGGGTGACCGCGAGCCGCCTCACTTTCGCCTGGCTGACGCGGCTGGCGGTGAAGTCGGCGATCGTGCCGCTCGCGAACTTGACCTGCGCCACCGCGAGGTCCTCCGTAGCGCCGTGCAATGCCCTGCAGACGGCGTTGACCGTCTCGACCTCGCTGCCGGCGAGCGAGAGCACGATGTCGAGGTCGTGGATCATGAGGTCGAGTATCACGCCGCTCGTGCCAATCCAGGAAGGCGAATAAGGGCTCAGGCGCTCGCAACTGAAGAAGATCGGGTCCTTGACCAGCCGGGGCAGCTCCATGCAGACGGGATTGTAGCGCTCGACGTGCCCCACCTGCAGAAGGCGCCCGCCGTCCGCGGCGATGCGGCACAGCTCCGCGGCCTGCTCGAGGTCCGGCGTGATGGGCTTCTCGACCAGGACGTCGCGCCCGGCTAAGAGCGCCTGCTTGCAGGACTCGAAATGGGCGTCCGTCGGAAGGGCGATCACCACCGCGTCGACGGCGTCAAGCAGCTCCTCCGGGCTGTCGAACCGTCTCGCACCCCGCTCGCTCGCGACCTCGCCGGCCGCTTCGGCGTCGCGGTCGAAGACGCCGACCAGCTCAGCGCCGGGCAACGATGAGAGGATGCGCGCGTGGTTGCGCCCCATGTAGCCGACGCCGAGGACGCCGACCCTGACATCATCCGTCGAAGCCAATTGCCGTCTCCTTCACTCGGTGCGCTTTGCCTCGCCCGCGTCCCTCGCCGGTACCCCTATGAAGAGCCGTCCCGGCGGCACGTCGGTGACCACTACCGCTCCCATTCCGACCAGCGCCATCTCCCCCACCGTGATGCCCGCCAGCAGGCAGGCCCCGGCGCCGATCGCCGCACCGTTCTCGACGGTGGGGCCCCTGAGAACCTTATCACCCCGGGACAACGGGTAGCGGTCGTTCGTGGTTATCACTCGCGGCCCGATGAAGACAGCCTCGCCGAGTCGCACCGCGCCGGTGATGTAGGCTCCGGACTGTACGCGGGTCTTTGCCCCTACTTCCACGTCGTCCTCGACGATGACAGCGCGCCCGATAAGCGCGGCCCGGCCGAAACGGCACTTCTCGCGGACCCCCGCGAGGTCTCCCACGAAGCAGTCCTGCTCGAATGTCGTGCCCGCGTACACCACGGCGTTCGCCCCGATGATAGAGCCCGCACCTACCTTCAGGGGTCCCTCGTGCGTTACCGGATGACGGCTCGAGGCACCCGCCTTCGGCTTCTTGCCGAGCACGCTCAGCGGCCCGACCTCGACTCCCTCGCCGAGGACGGTCCCTTCCAGGACTACGGCACCGTGCCCGAGCGCAACACCGTCACCGAGCACGGCTCCCGCCTCTACCAGCACGCCATGCCCGAAAGTGCAACCCGAACCTACCGTAGCCTCTTCTGAAATCGTGTAAGCCAATCCAGCCTCCGCGAGCTAGCCTGGTGTGTGGGTCAATGATACCGAATACGGCCCAGGAGTGCAGGCTCGATCGGCCTCACACCCGCAGGTCTGCCACAGAGCCGACTCTCTTCAGCCACATTTCGGCGCTCATGAGATTGCCGGCAGCCCTGAACGCGACGTTCGAGCCGGACAGCGAGCGCCCGACGATGTCCTTCACAGCCTCGATGTCCACAAGGTCCGCAAGCACCATGCTGTCAGGGTCGAGCGTGTCCAGGACGAACTGTCGCTGGTACCTGGCTGTGAGTCCGCCGTAGTTGTAATGTCCCTGGAAGACGAGCGGCTCGCCCCTTATAGCCCCCGAAGCCTTGTTGAGCGTGCGCCGCGCGGTGTTGCGGGCCTGGCAGTATCCGTAGTACCACAGAGTGCTCAAACGGCGTGGCTTGAGGGTCGCTAGTTCCCCCGAAGCGAGTACCACCGACGCCAGCTCGGGGCTGTTGTGATCGACGATGTAGCGGTGCATCCTGGAGTGCCTCTTCATCTCCGCCCTGAGCCGGGGCACCGCCTCCAGGACAGGCGTGTGGAGAAACGGGTTGTACTGGCGGCAGAACCTCTCCGCGGGCAATATCGACAAGGCAATATATCTGGACATTCGCTGGTCGAGGTACCAGCACTCTGAGGCCAATAGCGGGTCATCAACCCCGGTGGCGTCCAGCGATTCCCTGACCGAATCGCGCACCATGTCAGGCTGGTCGGCGTGGAGGCCCGCGAGCAGGGCGCGCGCCATGTCAGGGACGCCCATGGAGACCACGGCTCCGGCGATGTCGGCCTTCGACGCCACCTCGCCCGGTCCGTGCGCCACGAGGTAGAGCCTCAACATCTCGCCGCCGATGCCGTACATGTGGACGCCCGCGCCTGAACACTCTTTCTCGTATATCGCCGGCAGGTGCGACCAGGCGATGAAGTTGACGAGCCCGTTCGACCATCTCATCATGCGCTCCGAGGACTGCGGGAACGTCTCGAGTGTCCGCTCGTCGATGGGCGTCACCCTGGTCGCCATTCCGACCTTCCTGCAGGTGTGTTTCCCTATAGCGACGTCCCTGGACCTTGCCGGGCCGAACGTGTAGCACCGGAGGCGCTCTCTCGCCGGCATGCACGCGGACATTATCGCGCGGCTGTCGAGGCCGCCGGACAGGGACAAGACGATTTCTCCCGGCGTCTCGAGCGCCCCGCGCACGCCGTCGTTGAACAGATCGAGCACCTCGCGCTCGTCGACCGGCGCCTCCTGCACGAAGTCCGACAGCCGCCAGTAGATCCTCTCGCTGACGTGGCCTCGTCCGTCCACTTCAACGACGGTCGCAGGCCTTACGGTCCTGACCTCCTCGAGCAGGGTCCTGTCATCGAGCATGTAGCAGAGGGTCAGCAACTCCGAGAGCGCGCGGCGGTCCAGGGCGACGCGCCCCAACCGGCAGCACAACTCTTCGATGCTGTCGGAGAACATGAGCCCGGCGGGTCCGCGCGCCAGGAAGAGGGGGTACGTCGCGGCGCGGTCGGTGGCGGCCAGAACGCGATTTTCGAGCCGGTCGCATATGACAACAGCAAAAGAACCGTGGAGGTCCTTGACGAAGTCTTTCCCGCGTTTGCCGTATGTCTCGACGACATCGTGGGCGTCGCACCAGTCAACCCGGTCCGAGCGGTATGGGTGACCCAGGACGATCGCTTCGACGTCGTCGGCTGTAGCGTGTTGGACGTCCTTGAGGTCCGCGCATTCAGCAGAGAGATACAACTCCGCACGGCCCTGGTCACCCACTGCCAGGCAGAAGCGGCTCGTTGCCGTTCTCTCGATCTGTCGACGGCTTGCGGATGGTTCCTTGCTCAGAAGATGCTCCTCACACGAAGATCAGTTCTACTCGCTCTCGCCGCTGGGTGGTTCAGCCTTCCCGACCAGCTTCTTGATAGTGTCTCGGGCGAAGCTGAGTTCGCTTGTCGTCACGCCCTTGAACGCGAATATCGCAGCCACGTAGACGATCGTCCCGCCGATGACCGCAAGGACAAGACCTCCGGCCCCGCCAACCGGCATCTTGTTCAGGAAATAGACTGCTACACCCATCACGATTGCGGCGGCCAGCGCTTTCAACGCCCCTAACCATGGGAACTCCCAGTGGAGCAGGCGCTCGGACATGACCACCATTATCACGAGGTAAACCAGGTAGGCTATCATGGTCGACCACGCCGCCGCGACAAAGCCGTACTTCGGTATCAGGAGCAGGTTGAGGCCCACGTTCAGCACGGCGCTGGTCACTACGGGCACCAGAATGAGCTTGGTACGCTTCTTGACGAAGAAAGCGCACGTCGGGATCCACGCCAGGTTGTAGAAGAATATCCCGATAGCGAGAGGCAGGACGGCTGTCGCCGCCGGGAGATACTTGACCGAGGTCAGGACGTGGATGACCCTCACGCGCAGAAGGTACATGCCGACCGTCATAGGTATCAGGCCCAGAAGGAGGTAGCGCGTAATCCTGCTCATCAGCGCGGTGGTCTCCCGCTCACCTTCGCGCTCGTATGTCTGCATGATGACCGGGGCGGCCCCGAGCTGTAGCGCCGAGAGCACCATCGTGAAAGCGTCGACCGCAAGCGTGTATACCACCGAGTAAAGCCCGACCTGCCTCGACCCTTTGAACGCCTGTACCAGGTACCGGTCCGACGAGGTCAGGATATTCGATGAGATGCTTGTGAAGATGAGGATGAAGCCGTAGCCGAAGAACACCTTCATGAGAGGTTTCGAATAGCGGTTCCAGCGCACGCGGCGCGCGATGCGAAGGAGCACCAGCTCAACGGGGACTACGATGATGAGCGCTCCCAGCCAGGCGATGAACACGCCGTTCACCCCGGTGCCGGCCCACTTCACCAGGGCCGCTCCGACAAGGTAACGACCCACGTAAACAGTCAGGAACAGTATCGCGTACGTCCGTGCCCGCTGGCTCGCCTGGAAGAACGTCAGCAGGATGTAGAACGGAACAAAGAGAGAGAATATCGCAATGCCCAGGCAGATCACGCCCCGGTTCGACCCGAGCGGAAGAACGAACGCCGCAAGAGGCAGCACAACCCCGAGCACCAGCAACATGAAGTGCGGGACATAGTGGAGCGCCGTCGAGTAGAGGGTGTCCAGCTCCTGCCTGTCCTCGTACTCGGGATAGAAGCGGATAGTAGACGTTATGAAGGTTATGTAGAAGAGCGGTGAGAGGAGCACTATGGTCACTGCGACAAGGGAGTAGATGCCGTACTGGCTGGGGCTGAACACGCGAGTGAGTATCGGCACGGACGCGAGCCCCATCAGGGCGTACCCGCCCTGCGCGACCAGGTACCAGCTCGAGTCCTTTCCTATCTGGAGTATCTTCTCTTTCAAGACCAGCCCTCAATGCCCGTGGGCGCTGCCACCGGGCGGCCCCTCCACCGCCCTGGAAACGCAACAAGTGGTCTGACCCCTTGTTGCATCAGGTAACACTATCCGAACGGTATTTGGCGAACAAGAACGGTCTGACCTTGGTGCCGGGAGGCTGTGTTATGCTATCCCCGTCCCCGTACCGCAGTCTTAACGGAGAGAGAATGCTGCTCACAATCGTGGCGGGAGCCAGGCCCAATTTCATGAAAGTCGCGCCCCTTATACGGGAGTGCGAGGCGCGCGGGGTCCCATACCGCTTCGTGCACACGGGACAGCATTACGATTTTTCGATGAGTGAGGATTTCATCCGCACCCTGGGGCTGCCGGAGCCTAACGCGAACCTGGAGGTCGGCTCGGGGACCGCCTGTTTCCAGTGTGCCGAGGTCACCCTCAGGCTCGAGCGCGAGCTCGTGGAGCACGCTCCCGGCGCTGTCCTGGTGGTGGGCGACATCAACAGCACCCTGGGCGCGGCCATCGCGGCATCGAAGCTGTTCATCCCGCTCGGTCACGTGGAGGCCGGCCTCCGGAGTTTCAACCGGACCATGCCCGAGGAGCTGAACCGCGTCGCGACCGATGCGCTGGCAGACTTCCTGTTCACGACCGAGGAGAGCGGGAACGTGAACCTGCGCTCCGAAGGCCGCGGTGAGGAGAGCATCTTCTTCGTCGGCAACACCATGATCGACTCGCTGGCCTACGCCATGGATAACAGCGGCGAGACCGGCATCGTCGAGGATCTCGGGGTGCGGCCGGGCGAGTTCTGCTACGTGACGCTCCACCGGCCGAGCAACGTCGACGAGCCGGCGAGGCTGGAGGAAGTCCTTGGGCTCTTGAACAGCATCTCCAAGCGGCTCGACATCGTGTTTCCGGTCCACCCCAGGACGAGGGCGCGGATAGCAGAGGACGGGCTCGGAGGGATGCTGGGCGATGCCAGGATGGTCGACCCAGTGGGGTACCTCGACTCAGTGACCCTGACCAGGCGCGCGCGCTTCGTGCTGACCGACTCGGGAGGGCTCCAGGAGGAGTCTACATACCTGGGGGTCCCGTGCCTCACCCTGAGGCCGGAGACCGAGCGACCGGTAACAGTCGAGGAAGGGACTAACGTCCTAGTCTCGGAGGATTGTGGCGCGATACTCGGGGCGGCCTTTGATATCCTCGGCGGAAAGACGCCCGCCGGCAAGGTCCCGCCGCTCTGGGACGGTCACGCGGCGTCCCGCATCATCGACGCGCTCGAGGAGAGACTGGATTGAAGTCGAGGCGACTCATATGAGGATTGGCGTCCTGCTCCCACACGGCTTCTTCCCCTGGGACCTGAGAGTCGCCAAGGAGGTCAGAGTGCTCGTGACCGGAGGGCACGACGTGAGCGTGCTCTGCTGGTGCGAGCCCGGAGAGGCGGCAGTCGACGAATCGCTGGGGGCGCGGGTCGAGAGGATGCGGCACGGCAAGCGCACCGACCGCCTCACCAACCTCGTGCTCAAGATGACCGGCTACCGCTGGCACCCGATCTGGACGCGGCGCGTCAAGCGCTTCATCAGGGATAACCGCATCCAGGCGCTCCACACGCATGACCTGCGCCCGGCGCTCATCGGCTGCCGCATCGCGAAAAAGAAGGGCCTGCCGGTGGTGGTCGACCTCCACGACGATTACCCGACCATGAACGCAAGCGCGGTGCGCACGTTCTCCGCCCGGCTTTTCAACTCAATCGAAAAGATCGACCGCGTCCAGGGCAAGGTCGTCACCATGGCGGACCGCGTCATCGTCACCAGCCTGCGCTACCTGGAGCTGTTCCCCGAGAGGTACGGCATCTCCGCCGAGAAGATGGTGCTGGTACCGAACTACCAGGACCTGGACTCGCTCGACGCACCCGAGGACGTCGAGCCGATCGGAGCGGACGCCTCGCGCTTCACGGTCACCTTCGTCGGCTCGGTGGGCACCCCGGGCAGAGGCGTTCAGGTCGCGATCGAAGGGATGCCGGATGTGCTGGAGCGGATGCCCGAGGCGCGGCTGGTCATCGTGGGTGACGGCGCTTACCTCCCCGAGCTCAAGCAGCTCGCCGGGCGCCTGGGGCTTGCCGACAGCGTCCAGTTCACGGGCTGGGTCGATTTCAAGAAGGTGCCGGGTTACATCGCCGCGAGCGACGTCTGCATAATCACTTTCTTGAAAGAGATAGTGCAGTACGACAACGGGAACCCCCACAAGCTCTTCCAGTACATGGCCGCGCGCAAGCCCATCCTGGTGAGCGACTGCTACGAGACGAGCCGGCACGTCATCGAGAGCGGGGCAGGCCTGGTGTACGACTCCAGCGACCCTCACGACTTCGCGGCAAAGCTCTACGAGATGCGCTCCAGGGAGATGCGGGACGAGATGGCCGGGAAAGGTTACCGGGCGGTCATGGAGCGGTACAACTTCGAGAGCCTGTCCGACAGGATACTTGCGATGTACGGGGAGCTGGAGAAAGGCTGATTCAAGTCACCGGTGGTGCATTGCTTCGCAACGCACCGCCGGTGTGAGATTTCAAGTGCCAATGCACTGTTGGGTCAGGCTGAAGCCTGCCCTATCGCATTCCGCGTATCCACCACCGGCACGTCGAGCCCCCTGAAGAGGTCCCTGTTAAGGTCCGTGTGCGCCGTCAGTATCACCACGCAATCGAATGCTTCGACCTTTGCGCGGTCGAGCTCCTCCGAGACGTAGTCGACGCCGTCTATCCGAACCGAAGGCACCATGTGGTCGTGGTAGTGGACGTCCGCCCCAACCTTCGCCAGAAGCTCGATGACCTTCAGGGCCGGAGACTCACGTGTGTCCCCGACGTCTTCCTTGTACGCCACTCCGACCACCAGGATGCGCGCACCTTTCACGCTCTTGCCCGAAGCGTTCAGGGCCTCAGACACCCAGTCGGCGACCTCGTAGGGCATGTTCCTGTTGATCTTGCCGGCGAGCTCGATGAACTCTGGGTAGAAATCGTACTCCCTCGCCTTCCACGAAAGGAAGAACGGGTCGACGGGGATGCAGTGGCCGCCCATGCCCGGGCCCGGGCGGAATGACATGAAACCGAACGGCTTGGTCGCGGCTGCCTCGACCACTTCCCAGATGTTTATGCCCATCCGGCGGCACAGCAGCGACAGCTCGTTGACCAGGGCGATGTTCACCGCGCGGAAGATGTTCTCGAGCAGCTTCGCCATCTCGGCCGCCTCGGGGCAGGACACCAGCTTGACCTCGGAGACCAGGTTGCGGTAGAACGCTTCGGCGAGTTTGGCTGAGCGGTCGTCAAGGCCGCCTACGAGCCGAGGAATGCTCTGGTAGTCGCGGCCGGTGCCGGGGTCCACGCGCTCCGGTGAATAAGCGAGGTACAGTCTGTCTCCGAGGCGCAGCCCCTCCGCCTCCATGAGAGGGAGCACCAGTTCCCGCGTCGTCCCGGGGTAGGAGGTGCTCTCGAGGACCACGAGCTTCTCGGAGCCGCCGTCCCCGAACGCGGCCGCGACATCACGTGACGCCTCTTCGACGTAAGAGGTGTCAGGCTGCTGGCCCTCACCAAGCGGGGTCGGCACGCAGATCACGATTACGTCGCTGTCGGCGACCGGGGTGAAGTCGGAGCGGACGTCCAGCCCGCGCTCGGCGAGGTCGGCGATGCGCTCCGGGCCCGCATACTTGTCGATCCCCACTACCGGAAAACCCGCTTCCAGCATGCGGAACGCAAGCGGCTCGCCGACGTAGCCGATGCCGACCACCGCGGCGCTCGCGGTGCGGTCAGCGATCCTTTCGTCAAGTGTCTGCAAAAGTGCCTCTCAAGGTCGGATAAGGGTTGTTCGTTGCAAAGGGTACCTTAAGACTCGCGTCCCGGGCAAGGAGCGGTTGCCGGCGGGACGCCGGCGCTGCGCAGAGCCTTTCTCGAGGAGCAGGCAGGTCAGTTGGTGCGGCTCGTTCGCGCTGGTGCGGACGGGAGGGCGCAGCCACTCCCCGAAGGTCCAGTACTCCCCGGAGAAAACCAACCAGTATTCCTGCGCCTTAATCGACCAGTCATGCGCGGCCACCCAGCCCTCGAGCTCGGCACGCGAGTAAGACCTGCAGATGTAGGACGCTTCCGTGCCGTAGCCCGCGCCGGGAAGCTTGTAGACGTTTTCCACGAACGAGGCCTCGCTGTAAGGGAACGACATCATCAGGAGTCCGCCGGGCTCGAGGAGCCCGAACATGTTTGAGACCGCCGCGTCATAGTCCTCAACGTGCTCGAGCGTGCTGATGCAGCAGATGGAGTCGAACTTCCTGTCCATCCGTGTCCGCGTGATGTCGTCGTCGACCACGTGGTAGTGCCTGTTGGTGGTCCCGAGAGGCCAGTAGTCGGACATGTTGTCGATAGCGGTGACGACGTAGCCGCACGTCCGCAACAGGCTCGGCAGTGCGGTGAGCCCCGTGCCGACGTCGAGAACGTCAACCGCCGTTGAAGACGCGAGCGCGAGAACAGGAAGCCGTACTCCATCGACCTCTCGTTGATCTTCACCAGCCGTTGTTTCCCGTACTCGCGCCTGGCGAGCAGCCTGGAGTAAGAAAGGCCGATGGCGTTCACGTACCTCTTGATAGCCGCACCCGCTTCCATGGATCACCCGTGTGTATCATCGATCGGTCGAGCCGATGCATAATTCTAGCGCATCTACCGGGAGTCAGGTCCTCTCATACAGCGCCGCCAGCCATGAGGCTTCGTGGCGCCTCAACAGCCTCTTCACCTCTCCCTCCCGCGGAGTGGCCCCTGTTGCGGTCCCGGACGCTTCCGGCGCGTCGTGGACCGCCATGCAGTTCGGGCAGACCGTACCCCACGGCGGGGCCGATGCGCCTACCGCTCGTCGGAGGAAGACCTCGAACATGGAACGCCTGGGTTCCTTCTCGCCGATCTCGTGACAGTCGGTCAAGACGAAACCTTCGAAGAGGCCCTTCAGGTTCTTCGGGGAGTAAGAGCGCTGGTGCAGGTTGCGATGGTAGCGGCATCCGCACGCCGGGCACTTCGTGACAGAAGCGGCAAGGTACTCACGGTTCGGGACGGATATCAGGATGTTGGAGGAGGCAACCCGAGCAATCTCGGACAACGCGAGCTCGCAGACACCGGTCGGCAGGTGCTCCAGCACCTCCGAGGCGATGACCAGGTCGTAGCGCCCGTCATCGAATGGAAGGTCCTCAACAGAACACTGCAGACTCGGACCTGTGACGTCTCGCAGTGCACTGGCGGAGAGATCGATTCCCATTGTCTCGGCGGCAGTCACGCGGTTGACGATCAACCCGGCGCCGCAGCCGACCTCGAGCACCGACCGCGTTTTCTCGGGAATCATTGCCAGGAGTGCCGTGGCCCTCTGGATCTCGCGCTCTGACGCTCCACCGCCGGACTGCTGCCAGCGTCTCTCCCAGAAGTCACGTGAGGCTTCGTCTGCTCCGGAGTGTGTCAACGGTCAGGCTCCGTTGACCGCGGCGCACACGAGCTCGATCTCTTCGCCTGTCATCCCGGGGAAGATGGGAAGAGAGAGCACCTCTCGACAGGCTTTCTCGGCAACCGGGAAGTCGCCTTCCGAGTAGCCGAGGTCGCTGAAGCAAGGCTGCAGATGGAGCGGGACAGGGTAGTAGATGGCGGAAGCGATCCCGGCTTCCTCCAGGCTCTTGCGCACGTCGTCGCGCCTGGCGGAGCGGATCGTGTACTGGTGGTAGCTGTGGGTGTATCCAGGCTTCACGGGAGGCGTCACCACGTTCTCGAGGTGAGCGTCGTATTGGGACGCAATGCGCGTGCGCTCGCTGTTCCACTCGTCAAGGTGCCGCAGCTTCACGAGGAGCAGCGCTGCCTGCACAGTATCGAGACGGCTGTTGTAACCCAGTACTTCGTGGTAGTACTTGCGGCTCGACCCGTGAGCCCGGAGGACCCGCAACTTCGCGGCGAGCTCAGCGTCATCAGTGCAGATCATGCCGGCGTCACCGGCCGCGCCGAGGTTCTTGGTCGGGAAGAAACTGAAAGCCGAAGCCTCACCGAACGACCCTGCCTTGCGGCCGCCGACCTCAGCCCCCAGGCTCTGGGCGCAGTCCTCGACCAGCGGGATGCCGCGCTCATCGCAGATCGCGCGGCAAACCTCCATGTCCGCCGGGTGCCCGAACAGGTGGACCGCGATGACCGCCCTGGTGCGCTCCGTGATGGCGTCCGCGAGAAGCGCGGCGTCGATGTTGAATGTCGCTTCCTCGATGTCCACGAACCTGGGCACCGCCCCGAGGTTTGCGGCAGCCTCGGCTGTTGCGATAAAAGTGAACGGCGTCGTCAGCACCTCGTCCCCCGGCCCGACGCCCAGCGCCTTCAGCGAGAGGAAGAGGGCGTCCGTGCCTGACGCGACCCCCACGCCTTCAGCGACCCCTAGGTAAGAGGCGATCTCGCGCTCGAGCTCTGCCACCTGGGGGCCCAGTATGTAGGCGCCGGACTTGAGGGCTTCCAGGACAGCCCCGCCCGCCTCTTCCTCCACCATGGCGAACTGCCGTGCCACGTCCACCAGTGGAATCCGTTGAAGTTCTGCCATCAGCGCCTCTCCATCCTCATTCGATCCCCACCGGGACCCCACCGGCCTCGAGTGAGGCGCCCGCGGCGGTCAGCACCTTCAGGACCTGCAGGCCCTGGGCTCCGTCCGACCGGGGCGTCGTCCCGTCGCGCACGCAGTCCACGAAGTGCTGGCACTCGCGTCGCAGCGGCTCCTCCATCTCGATCTTGGGCACGGACTCCTCCCCCACGTGCAGGTACAGCTCCTTGCCGTACTCCAGCATACCCTGGGGCCGGTACACACGCTTGTCGAAGATCTTTATCTTCTCGTCTTCGCTCATGTCGTCGAAGACCGCCATCTTCTCTGTCCCGACGATGGTGAACTTACGCATCTTGTGCGGGTCGAGCCAGGACACGTGGCAGCTCCCCATCTGCCCGTCCGGAAAAAGCATGGAGCAGAACACAACGTCCTCCAGTCCGTCCCTGAGGTAGGACGCGCCGCTCGCCACCACGCTCACTGGCTCCGAGCCCAGCAGGTAGAGCATGATTGAGATGTCGTGAGGCGCCAGGCTCCACAGGCAGTTCTCGTCGTGCCTGAGGCGGCCGAGGTTGAGCCGTTGCGAGTATATGTACAGGATGTCGCCCAGCTCGCCTGAGTCGATATACTCCTTGAGGAAATCGACAGCTGGATGATACATGAGCAGGTGGCCGACCATCAGCACCCTGTCCAACTCCTTCGACGCGTCGACGAGTTCCTGCCCCTGCTCCACCTCCAGGCTCATCGGCTTCTCGACGAAGACGTGCTTGCCGGCGCGCATCGCCTCCAGGGCGAGCCGGTGATGGGTCACTGCCGATGAGGCGATGATCACGGCATCAACGCTCTCGTCACCGAGGACTGTTCCGGCGTCCTCCACGAACTCGACGCCGGGGCACTTCTCGCGCGCGTCGCCCAGCTTATCCTGTGAAGCGTCGCACACGTACTTGAGCCGGGCGCCGGGCAGGCTGAGAAAGTTGCGACAGAGGTTCGGTCCCCAGTAGCCGTAGCCTATCAGGCCCAACACGATGCGTCCGTTCTCGCTCAAGCTCGCTACCCCTGTTGCTCGGTGGCCGCGCCGGCCTCGCGCCGGGCGCCGCTCATGAATTCGTCGATCGTCTCGGCGATGCGCTCGCACGCGCGCCCCTCACCGAAGAACGCTGGCCTCTCTCTGCCTGAAGGGTCGAAGCTCCGCAGTTCGGCTGAGATCTTCTCGCGGTCGCTGCCGGTGACCACGCACCAGCCAGCATCGACCAGCTGAGGCCACGCGGAGACGAAGTCCACGCAGATGCACGGCTTGCCCGCGAAGTAAGCCTCTTTGTTAACGCCCCCGGAATCAGTGACTATCACGCGCGAGTTCTTCATGAAGACGACCATGTCCATGTAGTCGACGGGCTTTATCATGACCACCGCGTCGTTCGAGTCGAACTCTTCGAGGAGACCGTGGCGCTCCATGTTGCCGACGGTGCGCGGGTGCGCCGGGAAGAGAACCTTCTCTCCCGTGGACGTCGCCCCTCGCAGGATCGCTGCCAGGGCGTCGGGGTCGTCAGAGTTGTGCGGGCGGTGGAGCGTTAGCAAGACATACTCCCCGGGCTCGAGCCCGAACTCCGCGAGCATGTTGCCCTTGAGGGAAGCCTTGCGCTCGGCTTCGAGGAAGATGTCGTACATCACATCGCCGGCCATGAACACGCCCTCCGTAATGCCCTCCCGCGCCAGGTTCGCCACCGCTTCATCCGTCGGGGCAAAGCGGAGGGTCGAGAGTCTGTCGGCAACCACCCGGTTGATCTCCTCAGGGACGGTCATGTCGTGTTGCCTGGGGCCCGCCTCCACGTGGGCTATCGGGATCTTCAGCTTCGCCGCTGCAAGCGCCGCGGCCAGGGTCGAGTTCGTGTCACCGTAGATGACGACGAGGTCCGGCTGCTCGGCGAGCAGTACGTCTTCCAGCGCGACCAGCACCTTCGCGGTCTGAGTCGCGTGGCTGCCCGAGCCGACCTCGAGGTTGTAGTCGGGCTCGGGGATGTTCAGTACCTCGAACTGCATTCGTGAGAGCTCGACGTCGTAGTGCTGGCCTGTGTGCACCAGCACCTCGTCGAAGCGCTCGCGCAGGCACGGGGAGAGTGCCGCCTCTTTTACGAACTGGGGCCGCGCACCCACGACGCTCAACACTTTTCTTTTGTCGCGTCCGAGATCGCCGTCTGTCAACTGCCACACCCCGGGTCGATGTCCGTTCTGCTGCTAATTCTACCCGATTTGACTTTCGCGCTCCCCGGGCGGGCCTGTCCCGCCCCGCGGTTTCGTATAGACTTTTTGAAAAGAGTGCGCCGGTGGGGTCCGACCCCGGTAGCGCAGTGAGCAGCGGGAGAGCAGCATTTGAAGTTAGCCGTCGTGATGGGGCGCGAGCCCACCTATACCAGGAACAGAGTCATACTGGACGGTCTGGCGTCGGCAGGCGTGGAGACGATCGAGTACACCGACCTGGGGCGCAACTATCCCCTGCGGTTCGCGAGGCTGCTCGCCCGTTTCGTGCTCAAGCCCCCCCGCGGCGCGGACGCCATCCTGGTGGGCTTCTACGGCCAGCCGTTCGTCCCGTTCATCAGCAGGCTCTCCTCCAAGCCCATAGTCCTGGACGCTTTCCTCTCCGGCTACGACACCATGTGCTTCGACCGCAAGAGGTTCAAGCCCGGCTCGCTGCCCGGCAGGTTCTTCTACTGGCTGGACCGCTCGGGGTGCCGGCGCTCGGATCTGGTCCTCCTCGACACGGACGAGCACGTGGAGTACTTCGTGGAGACTTTCGGCGTGAGCCGGGACAAGTTCAGGCGCGTCTTCGTGGGCGCCGAGACTTCTCTCTTCAGCCCGCAGCCCGCGTTGTCCCAAGACGGCCCCCTGGAGGTCTTCTACTACTGCACTTTTCACCCGGTGCACGGCACCGAATACGTGATCCGCGCGGCGTCCCTCCTCTCGGACGACGACGACATTCATTTCACCGTGGTCGGGGGCGGGCAGGAGCGCGACGCGATCGAGAGGCTGAGCGGCTCGCTCGGCCTCGGGAACACCGACTTCATCGACTGGATACCTTACGGCGAGCTCCCGGATGCCATCGCCAGGGCGGACATCTGCCTGGGGGGCCACTTCGGGTCCGTCGCCAAGAGCAGCCGCGTTATACCGGGCAAGGCATTCCAGTTCCTCGCCATGGCCAAGCCGACCATAATGGGCGACAACCCTGCCAACAGGGAGCTGCTGCAGGACCGCCGCGACGCGCTGCTGGTGAAGATGGCCGACCCTCAAGCCATCGCCGACGCGATCCTCGAGCTCAAGCGCGACCCCGCACTTCGAGAGTCAATCGGCAGGAACGGGCGTCAGCGTTTCGTGGAAGAAGCCACCCCGGAGATCATCGGCCGGCAGATAGCGGGAATGGTGGAAGGCGTTATCCGCGAGGCCTGATCAGCGGGACAGCAGGTCAGTGAGACGGCCGGAGTACTTCCGCGCAAGCCGCCGGGCCCCCGGCGCGGTCGCTCTCTTAGAGGAGAAATCCCGACGCTCCTGCAAGCACGTGCGGACGCCTTTCAACCCCTTGAGCCAGCCGGCGAGCACCGCGCGCATCAACGCGGTGGGCCGCAGGTCACCCCTGTACGTCTCCAGCCGCCCGGCGTCCTCGCCGCTGGAAAGGCCCAGCAGGGCGAGCCGCGCCATCCGGTAGGCGGTGAAGAGCGGCGAGAGCAGGATGTCGAAGGGCGCGTAGTTCTTGACGAGCACTTTTATCCTGTTGGCTTCCACAAGCGAGATCTTCCGAGCCGGGGCCGTTGCCGCGGCGCCGTGGCGGTGCCAGCACACCGCATCGGGGCGGAAGACCGACGAGTGCCCGAGGAGCCTGCCGCGCCATGCCAGGTCCACGTCCTCCAGGTAGGCGAAGAAGCTCTCGTCGAAGAGGCCGGTCTTGCGCAGCACCTCGACACGGTAGAGCGAGCAGCCCGCGCAGGTGCCGAAGACGTCGGTGGCGCCGTCGTACTGGCCCGTGTCTGGCTCGTTGATTCCCCTGTTGAACGCGCTACCGTCTCTCCAGACGACGATGCCGGTGTTATTGAGGACCGGTTCGGCCCATCCCCGGGCGAGGTACATCTTCGGCTGGCACGACCACGTGCCGGCCGAACCGTCCAGGGCGGCGACCATCTTCTCGAGACAGTACGGTTCCATCACGACGTCGTTGTTGAGGGTGAGCACGTAGTCGACACCGCCGCGCGCGAGGCAGGTTTCGATCACGCGGTTGTTGCCAGCGGCGAAGCCGAGGTTCTCGGGCGAGCGGACAAGCTCCACTTCCGGAAAACCTGTCGCGATCAGTTCGGCCGAGCCGTCGCTCGAACCGTTGTCCAGGACGACGGTGAAGAAATCCTTGAAGCTCTGCGAGCGCAGGGCCTCGAGGCAGTCGGCGACGTGCGCCGCTCCGTTGAAGTTCACTATCACCGCCGCTACGCGGCCTGTCTTGCATGTTGCTCCAGTGCCTGGTGCAAAATAGTGCCAGGCACCATTTTGCACTGCGTCACAGTCGGGTCATTCCTTGACCCTCGAGAAATCGCGATGTTTATAATAGCGCATGGTTGAGATTCCCTGTCCTGTCTGCGGCTCCGAAAAACGCGAGAAGCTCCTCACCGGGGGCGACTACATCTGCGCTTCGCCGCTCGAGTTCACCCTGGTGACCTGCGGCGAGTGCGGCCTCGTCTACCTCTGTCCGCGCCCCGAGGCCGCCGACCTCGAGGCTCACTACGGAAACGAATACCGCGAGTGGCAGTCGCCGCCGGCGTCCGGCCTTGCCTCGCGTTTCAGGGTACTCGGTGTCAGGCGCAAGGTGAGGGCGGTCGCCGAAGCCGGCGGTCGCGGCAGGCTCCTCGACGTCGGCTGCGGCTACGGGGACTTTCTGCAGGGCGCGCGAGAGGCCGGCTTCGAGGTGTCTGGCACGGAGCTCGAAAGCGAGCAGGCGCGCCGCGCTTCCGAGCTGAGCGGCGCGGACGTCCGGGCGGGCGGGCTTGAAGAGTGCTCCTTCGAGACGTCCTCTTTTGACGTCATAACGCTCTGGCATGTCCTCGAGCACCTCCCCGACCCGGTAGGGACCCTCACCATAGCCCGAGAGCTCCTGAAGCCGGGAGGGACCATCGTGGTCGGCGTGCCCGACTCCGGCTCGTGGGCGGCGCGCCTATTCGGGCCTTACTGGGCGGGCTACGACATGCCGCGCCACCTGTGCGATTTCTCGGCAGCCACCCTGGAAGACGCGCTTCGCCGCGCGGGCTTCGCCGCGCGCTCCAGGTCGTACTTCATGGGCACCTACGACAACGTGCGCATATCGCTCGAGTTCCTGATAAAGGACAGGGTTCCCGAAGGGCAGATGAAGTCCATCCTCCTGAGGCTCATCGGCGGCCCCCTTGCCAGGCTCGTGCTCACCGGACCGACGATCGCTCTCCAGGTGCTGGGAAGAGGGACAGTCGTCACCTGCTTCGCAAACCGCGCGGTAGCCTAGCCCGAGTCGAAGCGACCGGTCCAATCGAGTACAATGCATAGATGGCTCGATCAAAGACCGACAGAGAGCGTGTGATCGACAGCTCATGAAACCCGACGAAACCCACTCTGTACCGGGTGAAGGCGGTAGCCTCAAGGTACTCTTCCTCCCGACCTGGTACCCCGACGATGATGACCCCGTCATCGGTGTCTTTACCCGGGAGCACGCGCGCGCGGCCGCACACTATGATGAGGTGCGTGTGCTGCACGTCCTGGCGAACAGGAGCGGAGACTGCACAGGCAGTGTCTCTGACACTCTGGAGAACGGGATTCCCGTCAGACGGGTCCGTTACCCCACGCGGCCGCGTGCGAGCAAGGCCTTGTCCGCGACCGGCAGCATATCCGGCGCTCTATCAAACAGCCCTACCGGTTGGTACAGGACCCTGGCAAAGATGATTGCCGCGCTGGACACCACTCTCCGGGGAGGCAGGTTCCTCGCATACTGTATGCGCACGGTTATAGAGGTCAGGAAGATCGCCCGGGAAGGATGGCGCCCCGACGTGATACACGCTCACGTGTATGGAGCGGGGTTTCCAGCGGTGCTTGTCGGGCGCGCCATGTCGATCCCCGTTGTCGTCAGCGAGCACTACTCCGACTTGATCCGAGGCAGGCTCAACAGGTTCGAGCCTGTTCCAGGCCAGGACGGTCGCCTCCAGGGCTGACCACCCGTTGCCCGTAAGCGAACCCCTGGCGGACAGACTCCGCCGGCTGGGCGCGACGAGGGTCACCGTGGTCCCGAACGTTATCGACCCACACGAGATGCCGCCGGCGACCCATCGGTCCGGCACCGAGGCCGCTGAGGTCATCGCGATAACCAGCTCCAGTCAGAACAAGAGCCTGGACATCCTCGTGGAAGCGACCGAGTTGCTCGCGAACAGGCGGAGAGATTTCCGCCTGACGGTCATCGGCGCGACGGTGGACGACCTCGCCGAGCTTGCCCCGCGGGCCGCCAGCCTCGAGCAGCAGGGCCTGGTGAGGTTCCTCGGCAGGCTCCCGAAGCGGGAAGTCCTCGACCTGCTCGCCCGAAGTGATTTCCTGGTGCACCCGACCTTGTTCGAGACCTTCGGCATAGTCCCCTTCGAGGCGATCCTCTGTGGCAAGCCTGTCGTGACGACCGACATAGAGGCCTTCGCCGCGATCGGCCGCGCCGGCGCTGGGATCCTGGTCGCTCCGGGAGACGCGAGCGCTTTCGCCGGCGCGATGATGCGCATGCTCGACGAGTATGGCGATTACGATGTAAGCAAGTTCGCGGCGGAGACAGCCGCCCGATGCAGCTACGAGGCGGTGGGCCGCCTGTTCGACTCCATTTACAGGGAGGTGTGCCGTGGACAGAGCACTGCTCCAGGAAGAGTACTCAAACCTTCTTGAGTTCCTTCGAAGCGCCGGGGACACATCGGGTGCCTCGCCCGTAACACCGTCTCTCGAAGGTTACCTCCTCCTGGCCAGGCACCTCGCCTCATACGAACTGGTAGAGGAGTACGCGGGCAGGGATGTGCTCGAGGTTGGATGCTTCCTGGGTTACGGGTCCGCGCTCCTCTCGGGACTCGGCCATGACGTCACCGCCATCGACCTCGACCGCGGCGCCCTCGAGGCAGCGAGCAAGAGAGCCGCGGCGCGATTCGTCTGCGCCGACGCGACCGAGATGCCGTTCGAGGACCGCTCCTTCGATTCGGTCATAGGGCTCCAGGTGCTGGAGCATCTATCAGAGGAAGATGCGCGGCGCTTCATAGCCGAATGCTCGAGGGTCCTCCGCTGTGACGGGGGCCTTCTCGTTGCCACGCCCAACCGGCGGTTCAGGCTGATGCCCGGCCAGAAGCCGTGGAACCCCGACCACCAGAGGGAGCTGGACGGCGTGCAGGTCCGGGACCTCCTGTCCCCGTGGTTCGACGAGGTCACCATCAAGGGGAGCCGGGCAGCCGGTTGGATCGAAGACGTCGAGCGAAAGCGAGTGGGAAGGAGCGCGTTCCGCGCTTATATCGCGATCCCGGCAGGGAAGCTCGCGAAGGCCGCGGCGCCGGCTCTCGCGGGGCGCTGTCGGAAACCGCAGGCTAGTCCTTTGAGCCTCAGCGAGTTCCTCGCCGCTGCGCCCGACGTCGGCATGAGCGACTTCCGCCTGGTGGACGAGGTGGACATGAGATCGATGGAGATAATCGCGATCGCGAGGGCCGGGCAATGAACCGGGACGAACTCAGGCGGCTCAACGAGGGCGACTACGAGCCCTCCGACTACTGGGAGAAGCGCCTCGACGCCCTTTTCACGTTGAGAGGGGTCGGACACCTTGGTTTCAGCGAGGCTTACAACGCCTGGTACTACCGTTCGAACGCGCGCGTGCTCGACCGCGCGTTGCGGGACAATTCGATCCGCACGAAAGGCGCGAGGCTGCTCGACGTCGGGGTGGGGACCGGCTACTACATCGATTTCTGGGAGCGGCGTGGCGTCAGCGACCTCACGGGCATCGACCTCACGGATAAAAGCGTGAGCGAGCTCGGCTCGCTGTACCCTGGTCACAGGTTCTGCAAGGCCGACATCGCGAAGCCGCTCGCGCTGGACCTTGGGAAGTTCGACATCATCACCGTGTTCAACGTGCTTTTCCACGTGATAGGCTACGAAGCCTTCGAGAACGCGATCTCGAACGTCGCAGGCCTGCTCGCGCCCGGCGGCACACTGCTTATCATCGATAACTTCCTGGAGGGCCGGACGCTCGAAGGGCACCACGAGGAGCACCGTACGCTTGCCCGCTACGAGCAAGCCCTGTCAGCAGTGGACCTCGACATATCGCGGCTCGTGCCGATCTCTTTTATCATGAACACTCCGGTCAACGTGCAGGCAGTCTCGAGCGGATTCGCCCGCCGGCTCGCTGTCAGCGGGTTCCGCATGAACCATCTGGTGGCCGGTGTGCTGCGGCGGCTCGGAAAGCCGGGAGAGCTGCTGACGAGCGCGTGGGGTTTCATCACGTTCAATCTTGACCGCGCCGCCCTGGGCATCTTCAAAGAAGGCCCCGGCCAGAAGCTGGCTGTAGTCCGCGCCTCTCTGCGCTGACCCGAGGGTCATGCGCTCGTCCTGGTTTGCCGCTCCATCCGCGTTTTGGATATCATTCACCGTGAGTCAAAGCCACCAGATAGAGGGTCCCATGACGCGAAAAGTCCTCATGATCGTTTACTATTACCCGCCTCTCGGGGGGATCGGCGGCATGCGCACCCTCAGGCTCGCCAGGCTGCTGCCTTCCCTCGGCTGGGAGCCGCTGGTGCTCACAGTCTCAGAGAACACTCTGGCTGTCATCAGTTGCGACGCCGCGGAGGGCGACCTCGAGGGCGTCCGCGTCTTCAGGACCTTCAACCCCGACCTCGCGTTTCGCTTCAAGAGACTCGCGGGCTTCGACGTCTCGGTGCCGGTGGAAGAGAGCGGCGCGTCTGGCCGGAGCGCGCCCGGGTTCAAGGCCAGGCTGGCGCGCGGCCTCTCGGACTGGACCGGGATCCCCGACCGATTCGTCGACTGGTACCCTTTCGCGCGGTGGCGGGCGATCCAGCTCTGCCGTCAGTTCGCGCCCGAGGTGGTGTTCACCTGCGCGCCGCCGAACACCTGCCACCTGGTCGCCGCGTCGGTCAAGCGCAGGACCTCGCTACCTTGGGTCGCCGACATGAGAGACCCCTGGATCGACTGGTTCTACTCGCAGGGGTACTCAGTGCCCGCAAGGCTCAACTCATGGCTGGAGAGAAGAGCCTTGAGCCGGGCCGACGTTGTGACCGCGGTCACCGAGCCCATCGCGGAAGACATCGAGCGCAGGCTGTCCATCCCCGTCAGGCACGTTCCCAACAGCTATGACGAGCGGCTCCTGGCCTCGGCGGAGCCCGTCGCCGGCGGCGGGCTCAACATCCTTTACGCTGGAAGCCTCTTCTATCCACGGCGCGACCCTCGCCCAGTCTTTCGCGCTCTCCGTCTCCTCCGGGGGCAGGGCCGCGACATAACGCCCGTCAAGATACAGTTCGCGGGGAACGACGTCGAGGTCGCGCAGGACCTGGCGCGGGAAGAAGGCGTCGAGGCGAACGTGGAGGTGCTCGGGCTCCTCACGCCTCGGGAATCTATCGCCCGGGAAAAGGGCGCGGCCGCGTTGCTCTACATCCAGAACTTCAACTCTGACCCAACGGCCAGCAAGGTCATGCTGACCGAGGGGCCGACGGGCAAGCTCCTGGAATACGTGGGGGCGGGCAGGCCGTTGCTGGCGCTCATGCCGTCCAAGGGGTCGGCGGCATCGCTGATAGCGGAGACGGGCGGTGAGGTCGCACTGAGCGTCGAAGACGTGCAGGACGTCCTCGGCCGCTGGCTGGACGAGTTCGCAAGGACCGGCGGCCTGGCGTCGAGCGCGCGCCCCGAAGCGATAGCATCATATTCTTCGCAGGCGATGGCGGAGAGGTTCGCCTCGATCTTCGAGGAGCTCGCGGGCGGGCGCGGAGCGACACCGGAAAGGAGCGTGAGGTGATGGCCGGCCTGGCTGGCAGGATGATGGACTCCACGAAGGACTTCCTCTCGAGCCACAGGCTCCAGAGGTTCATGCCGTTCATGGGCAACCTGCAGGCGCACACCCCCAGCTACTACAAGGTGGGTGAACAGTTCCTGATAATGTTCACCGAGTTGGGGGGATTGGAGCCGGACGACCGCGTCCTCGACATCGGTTGCGGCCCCGGCAGGATGGCCGTCCCTCTCAAGGGATACCTGAGCGCGGCTGGCTCTTACGTCGGGATGGACGTCGTCAAGAGCTGCATCAAGGGGTGCAACAGGCGGATCGCTTCGAGCGGCCCTGACTTCAGCTTCATCCATATGGACGCGTTCAACTCACGCTACAACCCGCGCGCCACAACGCGTGCGTGCGACTACCGCTTTCCCTTCGAGGACGGCACCTTCGACTTCATCATCCTCACGTCGGTGTTCACCCACATGCTGCCCGATGACACCTTCCACTACCTGGACGAGATCTCCAGGTTGCTGGCCCCGGGCGGGCGCTGCTTCGCTACCTTCTTTATCGCGGACGAGGAGCGGCTGGCGCGCGCAAGGTCGACGGGCGCGGGCCTCACTTTCCCGCACGAGGCGGAACGCTGCCTGATCGAGCGTGAGGGCCAGCCTGAGTACGCGGTCGCCTACGCGAGGGGGCTGCTGCTGGAGCAGTTCGAGCGCTCGGGGCTGAAGTTGAAGGAGATATTCCCGGGAAGCTGGAGCGGCGGAGAGAGCCCCACCGGCTTTCAGGACGTAGCCATCCTCGTGAAATAATGCAACAAGGGGTCAGACCACTTGTTGCATTTTTCGGAATTCGAAGGCGGCAAAGCCTCTCTATTCCCATCGCATGTGATTATTCGTTGACGTGGTGGTACATCTGGAGATGATACGGCTGACAGTTGAACGATTGATGTTCAGGTACTTCGCGATCTCGGCCGGGCTGTAGCCGTGCTTCATGTGAGCGATTGCAATCGCGTGACCTCTCTCGTCCTTATGCATATCTGGCATCAGGATATCTGACAATGCTGGTCTTCCTTTGCCAGATTCAAGTGCTTCCTGAAGTCGCTCAAGAACAAAGGCGACGTACTGCTTGCGCGCCATGGCCAGAGTCTTTGAGAACATCCCCAGAGCTAGTTCTTCGGTCAAGAACGGAGGGGCAGGGGCCAGGCCCGCCATCGCTCTGTAGCTGCTCCATCGCCACTCGCGGGGGATGCTGCGCGAACCCGGCTGCTACCGGATTAAGAGCCATGTACCTCAGCAGCTCGAGGTAGTGGCTGTCGTCTGTGACCAGTGGAGAATGATACCTTCCCTGCGTAACGTGCCCGATGCGGTCGTGCCGTCTGTTGAACCATCCGCCATAGGATCCATTGAGGAATTGCATGCCCGAGGCGAGATTGCTTTCCGGGGTTTCCAGGAGAAGGTGGTAATGATTGTCCATCAGACAATACGAGTGACACACCCATGAATAGTCACTGACAGCCGCGTACACGAGTTCGAGGAAACAATCGCGGTCGCGCGGCGACAGGAACATGCTCTGTTTTCCGTTGCCCCTGGTGTATACGTGGTAAAGCGCGCCGGGGAACTGCAATCGTGGCTGCCTCATCATTGAGATAATAAAGCATTACAAGCAAAAACGCAACAAGTGGTCTGACCCCTTGTTGCGTTTTAGCGGCGTTTGACGATGAGGTCCGCCAGCAGCCCCAGCATCGCGATCTGGACCGCCACCAGGAACAGCATCACCGTCGCGGGCGTCATCCTCCAGAAGTGCTCGTAGTTGTCGAACGCGAACTTCCCCACGCCGATCAGGAAGATGACCAGCGCCGTCGGGATGAAGACCTTCAGCGGGTTGAACCAGGTGATGGCGCGGATGACGAGCGTCAGGTAAGCGTAGGTGTCCTTGATGGGGTGGAACGTGCTGGTGCCCTTGCGCGGGTAGTAGTCGATGTCGAGGTAGGCGACGCCGTAGCCCGACGACAGCATCGCGAGCGTGATGGTCGAGACCCACGAGTGCCCCCAGGGGAGTATCTCCATGAACTGCATGAAGACCTCCTTGCGGATCGCCCGCAGCCCCGAGTTCAGGTCGGGGATCTTGAAGC